>Ga0207789_1000062_pt1 | contig 117893 bp, 104 predicted proteins | sample HigsolmetaGSP12D_FD_184840 | JGI IMG/M metagenome (GOLD analysis project Ga0207789, IMG submission 184840) | High solid enriched microbial communities from the Joint BioEnergy Institute, USA - SP1-2-D (SPAdes) | ecosystem: Engineered > Bioreactor > SSF (Solid state fermentation) > Aerobic >... | reverse complement strand
TACCCCTTCCAGCCGCCCACAGCCTCCAACAACTTCCGATCCAGCACCCTGCCTCCTGGCTTCTTCACAGACAGCGCGCAGAGTACGCAAACTATTTCGTTTGCTCCACGGTTTTCTTCGAAGAACCAAAAAAAAGCCCGAAGCCTTGTAGGCTTCGGGCAAATCCACCAAAGGAGGAGGGTGGAGGAGACACCGGTAGATGCGCTTTGCGGTGCTATCCGACGATGCCGAGGGGCCCGAGGCCGTGTCGGCATACAAAGCGGCATCCGTTAAGTGAATTATAGCAATCTTCTTTTGTGCGTCGCAAGAACTCTAAGGGTTGTTGCTTAGGTACAAAAACGGATGCTCGGCCAGAAAAAAATATTCATATGAATCAAGCACTTGCCTTCTACCATTCGCCGCCCCTAGTCCCGAATTCGGCCAGGAAGCAGCTGGGCTCGCCCGCTGCGGCAAGCTCGACCGTATTTCCAGGCTGTTCTTTTGCGATCGCAGCATCGCAAAGCCAGGTACATGCCCTCCCTAGCTTCCCGCTATCATCGCGGGATTGGACACTTTCGCAGCACGAGGAACGAGATGGAATGCACCGTAAGCTGGGGCGGCCCCCAAGGCATGCTCTTCACTGCCCAAACCGGCAGCGGCCACGTGGCCGTCATGGATGGCGCACCTGAAGGGGGCGGCAATAACCTGGCGCCGCGCCCCATGGAGCTCGTCCTCGCCGGCACCGGGGGCTGCACGGCCTACGACGTGGTGCTCATCCTCAAGCGGGGCCGCCACGCCGTGCAGGGCTGCACCGTCAAATTACAGGCCGAACGCGCGGAAACCGACCCCAAAGTCTTCACCAAGATTCATTTCGCTTTCACCGTGACCGGCAAGAATCTCCCGCCGGCGGCGGTAGAACGGGCGGTGAAGCTTTCCCATGAAAAGTACTGCTCGGCATCGGCGATGCTGGAAAAAACGGCCGAGCTCAGTTGGTCAGTGGAGATCGTCGAGGCCGCCTGACCACCTCAAATGTAATAGGCGGTGGACGTCATGACCTTGGCGCCACACCGCATGGCAGCGCGCACCGGCGCCGGAAGCGACTTCCCGCCATGCTGCTCCGCCGTCACGCGATGTTGCCGCTCATCTTCGGCCATCTGCTCGACGATGGCGCGCGAGCGCACATCATTGGCGGGCAATCTTCCCAGGTGTCCGTCCAGGTGCCGCTCCACCTGCCTTTCGGTTTCGGCCATGAAGCCCAAATTCCACGCGTCACCAGCCTTGCCGGCCAGGACGCCCAAGCCGAAAGCGCCGGCGTACCACAAGGGATTCAGCAGGCTGGGGCGCGAGCGCAGTTCCTTGAGGCGCTCGTCGAGCCAGGCGAGGTGATCCGTTTCCTCCGTCGCCGCCCTCAAGAACACCTCCCGCGTACCGGGCTTGTCGGCCACCAGCGCCTGGCCGCGATACAAGGCCTGGGCACAGATCTCCCCCACGTGATTGACTCGCATCAAGCCTGCGGCATGCCGGCGTTCACCTTCGGTCAGCCCGCCCTCCCCCGCGCCCTCTTCGGCTACGGGCGCTGGCCCCGCAGGATTGGGGCGCCGCGCCGAGACCGAGCCGGCAAGCACGCGCAGTGCGCGGTCAGCCTCGGAGAGCACCCGGTCCAGCAACGAAGCGCGACGAAAGGACACCGTTTCCGACATACAACCTCCGATCCGGCACGGAACCGGACAACGACTCAGGACAGCCTTCAAGTATAGGCAATCCGCCCATTGCGCGGCTGCAACGCCGGGCCGGCGCTGTCATTTTCCTCTCATCTTGGACCGGCATCCTCTCGCCCGGGCACCAAGCACTCTTGCGTGCCCATCCCCCTTCCCCTTTGGAGTACGCAATTGAAATACCCACTCTTCGCAGCTGCGGCGCTGGCTGCCTTCACCGGCACCGCTCATGCCCAGAGCGTCACCCTGTACGGCATCGTCGACATGGGGTTCATGCACAGCAAGCAAGACGGGCAATCCTCCACCAACGGCTTGGAAAGCGGCGTAGCCGGCAGTTCTCGCTTTGGCCTACGTGGCGTGGAAGATCTCGGCAACGGACTGAAAACCAACTTCCAGCTGGAAAGCGGCTTCAAGGCCGACACCGGCATCCAAAGTGCATCCGGCCAACTCTTTGACCGGGCGGTCTGGGCGGGCCTGTCGGGCAGCTTCGGCGAAATCCGCTTGGGCCGCCAGGAGACGCTGGGCTTCAACTGGTTCCGCGGCGCAATCAACCCCTTCGGCAATGCCTATTCCCAGGCCCAGAGCAAAACCATTTTCAACGTCGGTGGCATCGACGACCGCGTCAGCAACAGCGCCTTCTATCTTTCACCCTCCTTCGGCGGATTTCAGTTCGGAGCGGGGTACAGCTTCCACGCATCGGGCGCCGAAACCGCAGGCAACGACGCCGACAATCCGGTCTACTCGCTGGGCATGCGCTACCAGAGCGGACCCTTGCTCGCCGTGCTGACCTATGAACAAAAGAACGCTGCCGACCAGCCTCCGGGGGCCGGTGCCGCCGGCGCGGACATCAAGAACCTCCAGGTCGGCGCCACCTACGACTTCGGTCCAGCCAAACTCCATGCCGGCTATGGACGCCTGCAGAACTCCGGCTTCCTCTCAGCAGCCAAGAAAGAGAACTCCTACCTGGTCGGCGTAACCGTCCCCTTCGGCGCGCACAAACTCTTTGCCGCGTACCAGCGCAACGACCACGCCAACGTCAACAACGGCCGCCGGGACACGGCAATCGACGGGTATGCGCTCGGCTACAACTATCAGGTCTCCAAGCGCACCACGCTATACGCCCTCCTGAACCAGTACAACGATGTCGTTGCCCGCCCGGGCTCCACGGCGACGGGCGACAAGCGTGAATTCGCCCTCGGCCTGCAGCATAAGTTCTAGGCCATGCCAGGCCCGGGGGTCATTGCCCTCGTTTCCGCGTCAAAGTCCCGCCTCACTCACTTGGGAGCCGGGACTTTTGCATAAAAGCAACAATTCAGGTAAGAATTAGTAAAAACCCGAGTATTAACCTGGGCAAACTATTGGTGTTAACCCTAGTTTCTGCTGCAATAGGGTCACCTTCCCACCGGGAAGCACTGGCTTCCCCGCAGCCAGCGGGACCCGACGATGGACCCGCGCATTCCATCCGCGCCTTCGCACCCAACCGCTTGCTGCGGACGCCAGCTCATTCTTGGAGATGTATCAATGAAAAAAACGTTGATCACTGCCGCCATCCTGGCTGGCACGGCTGGAATGACGAGCGCTGCGCACGCTCAAAGCTCCGTCACCCTGTATGGCGTCATGGACATGGGCTATCTGTACACCAAGACGGAAGGACTGAAAGCCCGTAACGCCCTCGACAGCGGGCTGCAAAGCGATTCGCGCTTTGGCCTGCGCGGCTCGGAAGACCTCGGCAACGGGCTAAAAGCCAATTTCCTGCTGGAAGCCGGCATCAACGCCGACGACGGCACCACCAGCCAATCCGGCCTGTTCAACCGCCAATCGTGGGTAGGACTGTCGTCCGCCACCTTGGGTGAAATCCGCTTCGGCCGCCAATTCATCCTCGGGTCGCAATTCTTCACCAACATCGACCCCTTCGGCACGACCTTCCGCCAAGCGGGCATGGGCTCGACCTTCATCGCAGCCAACCAAGTCCGCAACAGCAATAGCGTGATGTACTTCACGCCGACCTGGAACGGCTTCCAGGCTGCGGTCGGATACAGCTTCAACCGCTCGTCCAGCGAAACCCCGGTCGCCGGCACCAACAACCGCGCCATCACCTCGGGCCTGCGCTACGCCAACGGGCCGGTGGAAGTCGCGTTGACGTATGACCAGGTCGAGCCCGCGACGGGCGGCGGCGTGGGACGTTCCACCCAGCTGGGCGGCACGTATGACTTCGGCGTGGTCAAACTGCATGCCGCGGTCGCCGATCAACGCAAGGTCGCGGTCAACGTGGGTGACGTTCCGGGCTGGAACGGCGTCCTCGCCGAGAAGACCCTCTCCTACATGGTGGGCGCTTCGGCTCCCGTCGGACCGGGCTCGCTGTTCGGTTCCTACCAGAAGGCCAAGGATTGGGACATCAAGGGCTTCAGCGTCGGCTACACCTATCCGCTGTCGCGCCGCACCAACGCCTACGCGTTCTTCAGCAACGTCGACAACGTAGGCAACTACGGCACCGCCGCCACCAACGGCGACCGCACCACCCGCCAGTTCGGCGTGGGCCTGCGTCACATGTTCTAAAGCGGCGCAAGGCGCTTACCGCGCCTTCGCTCCGGCGCCCGGAACCCCCCGGGCGCCTCGCTGCACCGGACCGGCAACGGCCCGGTGTTTTTGTTTGCGCGGCAGGCACGCGCGGGCATGGGAACAAGGGTGCGGACCTGCCCCCCGGCCGTGCTCAGTGCCAGGGAACGAGCCACTCGCTCTTCAAATCGATGCCGAAGCCCGGGGCATCCGACGGCTTGACTTTGCCATTCACCGGCACGGCGACGCCCGGCAGGCGCATGGCTTCGGCCAGGGGCACGCCCACGTCGAAACCGAGCCAGTATTCGGCCAGCTGGGCCTCCGGCATGGCGTAGTGGAAATGCTGGCCGAACGGCAGGCTTGCGCCCGAATGCGGAAAGGTCGAGATGCCCGCCGCTTCGCCCAGGGTATATACCTTGAGCGCTTCCGTCAGCCCGCCGAACCAGCGCAAGTCCGGCTGGAGGACGTCCACGCAGCGGCGAGCCACCAGCTCGCGGAATTCATGACGGCCCTTGTGGTCTTCCCCCGTCGCGATGGGAAGCGTGGGCACGGCCTGCTTGAGCTGCGCCAGGCCGTCGACGTCATGCGGCATCAGGGGCTCCTCGATCCAGCGCAGGCGATAAGGCAGCAGCCGCTCCATGAGCCGCACGGCAAAATCCACGTTGAAGGACATGACGGGATTGAGCATCAGGTCGGCGTTCGGGCCGACGGTCTCGCGCGCTTTGGCCACCTTCTCTTCCAGGCGGTTGATGCCTTCGGTGCCTTCCTCATAGTGCACGGGATTGCTGATCTTGAAGGCCTGGAAGCCGAGTTCCATGGTCCAGTCCAGGTCGTCGCTCGTGCAATAGCAGGTGATGGCGTCCCGGCACGGCCCCCCGATCAGGCTGTACACAGGCATTTTCAACAGCTTGCCTTTCAGGTCCCACAAGGCGAGGTCTATGCCGCTGCGCGCCACGGACGTAAGCCCGGTGGCGCCGAAGCGCATGCAGGAACGCCACATGAGGTCGTTCAGGAATTCGATGGCGAAGCAATCCCGCCCTTCGAGCAAGGGTGCGAAGTGCTTGCGGACCAAGGGTTCGATCAGCCCGCCCCAGTGACACAGTCCGGCTCCCCAGGTGCCGTCCTCGGCCGTCACCTTGATCCAGGCCTCTTCGGCGACCTCGCCCGGGATCTTCTGCAACTGGCGCGGGAACTCGGGGTATTTGTTGATGGGGAAAGCGCGCTTGGCGGTCTTGTTGTAGCTGGGCCGGCGCGGCGGGGTCGACAAGGTTCTGGGAGGCAGCTCGAGTTTGCACACCTCCACCTTCTTGATCTTCATACTACCCTCCAGATTGTGATCTTCATACTACCCTCCAGATTGGTCGGCGCATGCCCCGGCTGCGGCCAGATGTCTTCTTCTTCAAGGGGCGCGCACACGCCGCTACAGCATGTGCGAAATGATCTCGGCGGTTGCCATCACGGCCTCGGCGTTCTTCTCCAGCGCCTCCAGCGATTTCCCGCTGACGCTGATCGCTCCCACAGGCCTGCCGTTGCGATCGAGGAGCGCCGCGCCTATGCACAGCGAAGTCGGAGAGTTTTCGCCTATTTCCATCGAATACCCGCGCGCGCGTGTCGCCTCCAGCTCCTTTTCCATCGCCGGCACCGTGGTGATGGTGTTGGGCGTGCGCGCAGTCATGGGCTGCGCTTCAAGGAGCGCGCGCACCTCTTCCACGGGGAGATGCGCCAGCATGGCCTTGCCGAGAGCACAGCAATGCAGCGGGACGGCGCGCCCGAAGCGCGAGTAAATGGTGGGCAGGCTTGGTTTTTCCACGCCGCCGATCACCAGCACGTGATCGCGGTGCAGGACCCCGAGATTGACCCGTTCGTTGATTTTCTGGGCGAGCGCCTGCAGGTGCGGCAGCGACTCGAGCCGCAGGCGGTTTCTATCGAGCAGGGAAGAAGCAAGAGGCAGCACGGCAAATCCCATGCTGATTCTCGCGTCATTGGGGCTTTGCTGGAGAAAGCCCGTGCCAACGAGTGTCTGCACCAGTCTATACACGGTAGGCCGGGGCAAGCCCAGCATGCCGGCCAGCTCTCCGACCGTAGGGGGATGATCGCAACGGGCCACGGCTTCCAGGACGCCTAGCGCCTTGGTCAGGGTCTTGACGGCGCTTGCCGAATCCTCGCCGCGTGGCGCAGCGGGCCGGGCCGTCATGAGTGGGTGTTCGACTGCGGGCACCTTTTTTCCTTGCTGTGCGAATCCGGTTGGGTCGAGCTCATAGTATCGCAAAAATCGCAACTGTCCGAATAATGGACATTTTATCTAAATATCAGACGACTAGACCGGTAAGTGACTGTTCTGTTCAGTATAGGGCCGATTATGTGATAGAATTGAACAAAAAGACAGAAACCAGCCGGCGCTACGTCGCACGGCCGAATCGTGAGGAAGACATCTTGACCGCTGCCACATCCCCGCACGGGAACGACACGATCGTCCGGGTCAGCCATCTGACCAAGACTTATGACGGAGGCAGGGGGCGTAATGCCGTGCTCGCCGTCAACGACGTGGACCTTGACGTGAAGCGAGGCGAGCTGGTGGTCCTGCTGGGCCCCAGCGGCTGCGGCAAGACCACGCTGCTGCGCTGCGTGGCCGGACTGGAGAAACCCGTACACGGGGAAATCCGCATCAACGGGCGCACCGTTTACTCGTCGCACGACAAAACCTACGTCGTGCCCGAACAGCGCCGCATCGGGATGATGTTCCAGTCGTACGCGCTGTGGCCGCACATGACGGTATTCCAGAACGTCGCCTATCCGCTGGCCTCGGCCGGTATGGACAAGGACACTATGCGCGAGCGCGTGCTCGAAGTGCTGGACCGCCTTGGGGTAGGCGGCATGGAGCAGCGCTTCCCCAGCGAGCTGAGTGGCGGACAGCAACAACGCGTGGCGCTGGCCCGCGCGCTGGTGGGGTCGCCCTCGGTCATCCTGTTCGATGAACCGTTGTCGAACATCGACGCAAAGGTGAGGCGCAAGCTGCGCCGCGAACTGCGCGACCTGAAGATGCAAACGGGGTTCTCCGGCATCTACGTCACCCACGACCAAGAAGAGGCCATGGAGCTGGCCGACACGCTCGCAGTGATGGAAAACGGGCGCATCGTCCAGCTGGCCACCGCGCGGCAGGTCTATGAACACCCGAAATCGATCTACGTAGCCGAGTTCGTTGGAGAGATAAACCGCCTGCAGGGCCGGCTCGAAAGCGTGTCGAATTCGCAAGCAACGGTCTCCACGCCTCTGGGACCGCTGCCGGTGCAGGGTCTGCCGGCCACGGCTAAGAGCGGCGACTCCGGCTGGGTTGTCATCCGCCCCGAGTCCGTGGCCGTGGAAGCCCCGCATTCCGCCAGCCCCCTTGCTCCCGAGGCCGGGGCCCGCTTTACCGGAACCGTGCAAGACGCCATCTACTTCGGCGCAAAACAGGAACTGCACCTGGACGTGCGCGGCGTGCCCATCACAGCATGGGCAGCCGGCACGGCCTGGACCGGCGGCCATGGAGACGCGGTCGCCGTCACTCTGCCCGCCGCCAGCCTGCAATGGATACCCGCGTGAGCATGACGAAATGAGCGCCTCTTTCGCCACCACCGTGCCGCCGCGGCACACCGCACCCGCAAATTCGCGCCTTTCCGCAGGCTGGCTACTGCCCGCAGTCCTGATGCTGGCGCTGTGCTTCATCGTGTTCTATCCGCTGGGCACCATCGTCGTGCGGGCGATTGCCCCCGGTGGCGCCGTGGACTTCAGCGTCTGGGAAAACACGCTGAAGGAACCGACGCTGCTCAATGCCGTTCGCAACACGGCGCTGCTGGCCGTCGCGACGACTTGCCTGGCGGTGCCGATCGGCGTGTTCTTCGCCTGGCTCATCGAACGTACCGACGCCCGCTGGGGCAGCCTGTCGCGCCTGTTGCCCGTGATACCGCTCCTGTTGCCGCCGGTCGCCATGGCCATAGGGTGGCTGTTTCTCGCGGACCCGCGCGCCGGCTTCATCGCCCGCCCCATCGTAGCGGGCCTGCAGGCGCTGGGCCTGCCCATCGAGCCGGCGCACATCGCCATCCAAAGCTGGCCCGGCATGATCTTCCTCTACACGCTATGGGCCGTGCCGCACGTCTACGTCATCGCGGCCGCGGCGTTCAGCGGGCTCGATCCGAGCCTGGAGGAAGCCGCCCGCATGTTCGGCAAAGGCCGGTTGCGCTGCTTCATCGGCGTATCGCTCCCGGCCATTCGCCATGCCGTGGGCTCGGCTGCCCTGATGTGCGTGATTTCGAGCATCGGCCTGTATTCGATCGCCGCGCTGATCGGCAGCGCGGCGAAGATCGAAGTGCTCTCGGTCTACATCTACCGCCTGCTGCACTTTGCTTACCCTCCGCGCACCGCGGAAGCCGTGGTCCTCGGCCTGCTGCTCATGCTGCTGATCGCCGCCATGTGGCTGCTTCAGCGCCGTATTGCATCACGCACCGGGCACGCGCAGATCGGCGGAATGGGCGTGCGCCCCAACCTGCTGACCCTCGGCGCATGGCGCTGGCCGGCACGCATACTGGTGCTGCTCTACGTCCTGTTTACCTCGGTCCTGCCGCTGCTCGCGCTGGTCATCGTGTCACTGCAGCCGTTCTGGCGGCCCCAGATCCGCCTGAGCGACCTGTCCCTCGACAATTTCATCGAGTTTTCCGCGTCCGATGCCGCCCGCGCCGGCATCTGGAACAGCTCGACCCTGGCCATCTGCGCCTCCACCGGCGCCGTGCTGGCGGCGGGACTCATCGCCATCATCGCCCGGCACCTGGGTGGCCGGCGCGAAAAGGCGCTCGGCGTCATCACCAAGATCCCCACCGCCGTTCCGCACATCGTCTTCGCCATCGGGGTACTGATCGCGTTCGGTTTCGCGCCCTTCTACCTGAACGGAAGCTGGCTCATCCTGCTCGTGGCTTACCTCGCGCTATACCTGCCCACCGCTTCCATCGCCACCGAAGCCTCCGTACAGCAGGTGGGCAACCAGCTGACCGAAGCGTCGCGCATCTTCGGGGCGTCGGCCTTGCGCACCTTCCGCAGTGTGCAGCTGCCGCTGATCATGCCCGGCCTGGCCGCGGGATGGGCCTCGATATTCGCCCTGGCCCTGGGCGAGCTGAACGCGGCAGCGATCCTGTCCGGGCCCCACAACCCCGTGATCGGCTATCTGATTCTTTCCTCGTTCGACAACGGCACGTACTCGCAGCTGGCGGCCATCGGCAGCCTGATCGGGGTCGTGTCGGCGGTCGCAGTTTCCGCCGTGCTGCTGCTTGGGCGCCCCCGCTTCAACCGGTCTCCTTCGGCCACGGGTTGAGGCCCGGCTGCACGAGGAGGAATTTCGCGCCCAGCCCGGAAATCAGTGCACAGCTTTGCGAATGATGACAGCGGTTCAAGACAACAACCCTCAAGAGGAGACGACAATGCCCCGACAAGTCCACCGCCGCGTGCTGCATGCCGCGCTCGCCCTGGCCGCCGCAGTCGCGGCGCCGGCCTGGGCGCAAAGCACTGCCGACGTCGAACAGCCCGCCGCCCTGATCAAGGCTGCGCAGGCGGAAGGCCAGCTCATGCTGTACTCGTCATCCGACGAAAACCAGAGCCGGACACTGCTGGCGGCCTTCGAGAAGCGCTATGGCATCAAGGGAAGCTTCATCCGCTTTCCGACCGGCCCGCTCATGCAGCGGTTCTCCACCGAGTACGACGCCAAGAACATCCGCGCCGACATCGTCAGCGTCAGTTCGCCCATCCCCTACGACCAGACTCCCGACCGCTACATAACGTTGGACCGCACGGTCCTCCCCAACCTGGCCAAATGGCCCGACTTCAAGGTGGCCGGCAAGTACACCGCCTGGACCACCGATCTCGTCGCCCTGATCTACAACACCGAACAGCTCAAGCCCGGCGAAGTCCCCAAGACCTGGTCGGACCTGGCCGATCCCAAATGGAAGGGCAAATTCCTGCTGACCAATCCGACGGTGGCCGACAACTATCTGGGGTGGCTCGACGCGATCGAGCGGGCGCTGGGCGTGGAGTTCCTGCGCAAGCTGGCCAAACAGGAGACCAATCTGACGCAGAGCGGCGCTTCAGGAGCACAGATGGTGGCCGCCGGATCGGTGCTGTTCAATGCGCCGACCTTCGCCTCGTTCGCGGCCAAACTGCTCGAGAAAAAAGCTCCGGTCGCCGTGCACTATCCGCAAGGGCCGGCCATTGTCTCGCCGCGCAACATCGCCATCGTCGCCGGCGCTCCACACCCCAACGCCGCCAAGCTTTACCTGAACTGGCTGCTTTCGGAAGAAGGCATGAAGCTTACCTGCTCGATCAGCCCGACCACGCTGGCCATGGCACCCGATTCGAGCCGCGGGTGCCTGGCCGTTCCGGAAGGCGTCGCCATGCGCTTCGACATCCCCGAGGAACGCAAACGCATGCTGGCCAAGGAGCTGGGCGTGGCCCGATGACTGAGCCGAGGAAATGACATGACCCCCATATTGAGCCGAGGAAATGACATGACCCCCATATGCCGTACCCCGATCACCCATCCCAGCGCCTGGACGTCCCGGGAATTGGGCAGCCGCAACGCCATCACCCGTCAACTGAACTCGAGTGAACTGGCGGCCATCGACCGTCTGCTGGAACGAACCCGCGACCAGCCGCCGCAATCGGTCAGGCGAGAAGATGCCGACCAGCCCGCCCTGGTCGCGCTGGCCCAAGAGGTGCGCGAAACCATCATGCACGGCCGCGGCGTGATCCTGCTGTCGGGTCTGGACCCCGCCGTCTATGGGGAAGAGCAGCTCGAGCGCATCTACTGGGCCTTGGGCACCCATCTCGGAGACGCCGCCGTGCAAAGCCATAGCGGCGACCGACTCGGCCGCGTCGAGCGCGACGACACCAACCCTGTCTCGCGCGGCTACCGCAGCAGCGGCGAGCTCTCGATGCATACGGATTCGTACGAGGTGGTCGGCCTGCAGTGCATCAGGCAGGCTGCCAGCGGCGGCCAGAGCGCGCTCGTCAGTGGTCTGGCCATTCACAACGCCATCCTGGAAGAGCGCCCCGACCTGCTGGAGCCGCTTTACGAAGGCTATTACCTCGCCATTCCGGAGGCGCGCCTGAGCAGCAAGCCAGTCACCGACGACAAGGTCCCCATCTTCTGCTACGTGGACGGGCTGGTGAGTTGCATGTACGCCGGCAGTTTCATGCGGGAAGCCGCGCGCCTGAAGGGCGTGGACATGCCGGCCAAGCTCGCCGAAGCGATCGCCTATTTCTCGAAAACCGCCGAAAGGGATGACCTGGCGCTGCGCTTCATGCTTGAGCCTGGCGAAATCCTGTTCTGGCACAACTTCACCAACCTTCATTCGCGCACTGAGTTCGAAAACGACGATACCCACAAACGGCTGCTGCTGCGACTGTGGCTGACGCCTGAGCATGGACGTCCTCACGCGCCCGAATTCCGCATACGCGGGGACGCCTACAAGCGCGTCTACCAAGAACACCAACTTACCGGAGCAGCCTGACATGCGAGTGGTATTCAGCACAAAAGTAGCGCGCCCGCCCGTCCAGCGCGCGCTGGAAGCCTTTGGCAAGGACATCGACCTCGTCGTGTGCGAGGAGCTGACGGAGGTCGCACCGCTGGTTCACGAGGCAGATGCGCTCATCCTCTCGGACCCCCGGGGGGCGGCAGGCAAGGAGATTGCCGCGGCGCTCAAGCAGCCTGGCGGCAAGGTGCGCTGGGTGCAGATGCTCACCGCCGGGGCGGCAGGGCTTACCTCGCACGGGGTTCCCGACGATATCGTCATCACCAACCAGGGCGGGGCCGTGGCGCCCGCGGTCGCCGAGCACGGCATGGCGATGATTCTATCCATGGCGCGCGGCATCGTGCCGATCTGCGAACGCTCGGCCCGCCACGAGTGGAACAAGACGTTCGACCCGCCGCTTTTCTCCCTGGAAGGCAAGACACTGGTCATCGTGGGCTACGGCAACATCGGCGCGCAGCTTGCCCAGCGTGCGGCCGGATTCGACATGAAGATCGTGGGCCTCTCGCGCTCGCTCTCCAGCAGCCCGCTGGCCGAAATCCGTCCCATGGAGGCGATGGACGAGGAACTGGGCAAGGCCGACGTCGTGGCAGTCTGCATCGCGTCGACGCCCTCGACCCGACACATCATGAACGCCGAGCGCTTCGCCGCCATCAAAGCCGGTGCCCTCTTCATCAACCTGACCCGGGGCGAAACCGTGGATCAGACCGCGCTGAGCGATGCACTGCAATCCGGGAAACTGGCCAAGGCCTTCATCGACGTAACCGATCCGGAACCGCTCCCGGCCGATCATCCCTTGTGGGACGCTCCCAACCTCTTCATCTCGCCGCACACGGCGGGCGCCGGCGGGACTTTCACAGGCGAGCGCGTAGCCGCGGTAGTGACCGAGAACCTCAAACGTTTTCTGCGCGGCGAGCAACTGCTGCATCAGGTCAAGGACTAGTCATGAAAATCGTCCGCGTCGAGCAGTTTCACGTCAACGGCGGTTGGGATGACTGGTCGTTCCTGAAGCTGACCACCGACGACGGTCTCGTCGGCTGGTCGGAGTTCAACCAGTCGCGGGGCCGGCGCGGCCTGGCCCACGTGGTGGCGGGCATGGCCGACCTGGTGGTTGGCGAAGACCCGCGCAACGTAGGCCGCCTTTCCGCGAGGCTCTATGCCCTTACCCAGATGACCGCCGGCGGGCTGCAGGCGCTCGCCATCGGCGCCTACGAGAACGCCTGCCTGGACCTGAAGGCCAAGGCGCTCGGGGTGCCGGTGTACGAGCTGTTCGGAGGCGCCTTGCGCCAGACCTTGCCGGTGTACTGGTCGCACTTCGGCATGTACCGCGCGCGAAGCATCGAGCTGTTCGAGCGCGTGATCGGCCAGCCCGCCGTACGCGGGCTCGACGACCTGAAGCGGCTCGCGGCCGAGGCGGCAGCGCGCGGGTTCAAGGCGCTCAAAACGAACCTGCTCATCTTCTCGTCCAACGGCCCGGCTTCGGTAGGGCGTGGCAACGGCGTGTTCGAGCTGAATATAGACGAGACCATAGAACGCCGTGTCGTCGATCAGCTGACGGCCCTGCGCGAAGGGGGCGGTCCCGGCATGGGGCTGATGATGGACCTGAATTTCAACTACAAGACCGAAGGGTTCCGCCGGCTGGCCCGGGCGGTGGAACCTTTGTCGCTGACCTGGCTGGAAATGGACAGCCAGAACGCCGCCGCGCTCGGACTGATCCGCCAGACCACCCGCACGCCGATCGCTTCGCTGGAGACGGTGTTGGGCCGGCGCGCACTGCGGCCCTTCCTGGACGCGCAGGCGGTAGACGTGGGTATTGTCGACGTCGTGTTCAACGGCATGGCCGAATCGGTGAAGATGGCCGCCATGCTCGACGCCTACGAAATAAACGTCGCCGCGCACAACTCACATGGCCCGCTGGGATCGCTGATGAGCGCGCACTTCTGTGCCGTGATTCCCAATCTGCGCTTTCTGGAATACGACGAGGACGAGGTCCCGTGGCGCAGGCAGTTGCTGACCCGCCCCTGGGAAATGCGCGACGGCGCCTTCGTATTGCCCGATGGCCCCGGCTGGGGCTCGGACATCAACGAGGACGTGGTCAAGGAATATGCAGTGAAAGGCGCTTAGCCAAAAGGCGAAGAACGCCGAAAACGTGGAGAGACGACATGATGAAAACGAACCTACCCTGTGAATCGCGGGCGCTGTCGCGCCGAAATTTCCTGCTCGGCTCGGCCGCGGGGTTGGGATGGCTGGCGGCCGGCGCCCCGGCCTATGGCGCGGAAGAACTCTCGCAGGCCACCATCATCGTGGGTTCTCCGCCGGGGGGCTCCATCGACAAGCTGGCGCGCCTGTTCGCCGACAAACTCTCGGGCCACTACGCTCGGCGCGTGATCGTGGAGAACAAGCCCGGGGCGGGCGGCGCGATTGCCTACGGCCATGTGAAAAAAAGCGGAATCACCGACGGCACGCTGATGTTCCTGTCGCCGGCCTACCCGCTGGTCATCTCGCCGCACGTCGTGAACCTGCCCTACGATCCGCTCAATGATTTCCTGCCGGTAGGCATCGCCGGTCGTTCCATGATGACGATCTCGGTCGGCCCCTCGACCCCGGAGAGCGTCAAGACCCTGGCCGATTTCATCCAATGGTGCCGGGACAACCCGAGCAAATCGCTCTATGCCGGCGGCCAGACCGGATCCAGCCAGCATCTCGTCGGGGTCAGCCTGGCGCAGGCCGCCAACTTCAAATTCGACAATGTTTCCTATAAAGGGGACGCCCCAGCCATGCAGGACCTGATCGGCGGCCACATTCCCAGCATCGTCCTGCCCATTGCCAGCGCCATTCCCCTGCTCAAGGACGGTCGCATCCGCGTGCTGGCTGTCACCGGGAAGAAGCGCTCGCGGTTCCTGCCCGAGATTCCCACCATGATCGAGCAAGGGTACCCCGATATCATTTTCCAGGACTGGATCGGCATGTTCATGCGCGCGGGAACCCCCCTGCCCGTGCTCAAGCGCATGAATGAAGCCATGAACAGTGTGATCGGCTCGGAAGACGGCAAACAGATGCTGGCCCAGAACGGTTTCGAGGCGGAAATGGTCACGGCCGAAGAATTCGCCCCCATGGTGAAAGCCGACTATGAACGCTATCGCGGCGTCATCGAGCGCACGCGCTTTCGCGAAATCATCGAGAAGGCAAACGGGCGCTGACCTCGCCTGTACCTTTCTTCGCCTTTCTTTCTTTCTTCGCCTTTCTTTCAGGAACATCGCCATGCGCATTACCCCTGTCACGCCCCACGTCGGCGCCTACATCTCCGACATCGACCTGGCCGAGGAGCAAGCGCCCGAGGTGTATCAGCAGATCCGCCAAGCCTTGCTGGACCACGGGGTCGTTTTCTTCCGCGACCAGCACCTCAACTCCGAACAATACGTGGCCCTGGCCAAGCGATTCGGCAAACCCGTTCTCCCGACGAGCGGCATCATCCCTGCGCTGCCCGGCTCGGACGTGATCGCCGAGGTCAAGAAGGAACGCGACCGGAACATCGGCGGCTCCTGGCATACCGACCAGTCGCACCTGCGGGCCCCGAGTTGGGCCACCATGCTCCTGTGCCGCAAGCGCCCCGCTTCGGGCGGAGACACGCTGTTCGCCAATATGATGGCGGCCTATGAACAGCTCTCGGAAGGCCTGAAGGCGACGCTCAAGCCCCTGCGCGCCGTGCATTGCAACGCCGGCGTGCACGCGCGCATGGGCACGGGCAGGACGCCCGATCCCGAAGTGCTGCACCCGGTCATCGCCCATCACCCAGAAAGCGGGCGGCCCATTCTGTACGTCAACCCTGGCTACACCATGCGCTTCGACGGATGGACCGAGGCCGAAAGCAAGTCGTTGCTCGACTACCTGTTCCAAGAGGCCATCAAACCCACGCTGACCTGCCGCTTCCAATGGGAAGTCGGGTCGCTGGCGTTCTGGGACAACCTCTCCACCTGGCACTTTGCCGTCAACGATTACGGCATCGGCGAACGGGTCATGCATCGCATCGTCATCAATGGGCCGACTGTCGAATCTTTTTGACCGACCCCACAGCGAGGCGAACGGGCCGGGGGCATGTATGGACGGTAAGAACGGTTACTGAATCAACATCTCCAGGAAGATAGCGACGCCAAAGGCGCGGCGTAATGGCGATTTTCGATTACGCTATCGGGTCGCCCATGCACGTCAGCTGCATGGGGCACCCCATAGCGACCCCCAGCCGCGCCTTCAGCATGCATTCCACCCGCGCCCCGCACTTGCTTCGCCGCCTTCCCGCCTGCCCCATCGGACCGGCCTTGGCCCTGTTCCTGCTGGCAGGCTGCGCCTTGCAGCCGCCGGCCTCCACCGTGCCCGTGGCGGCGCCCGCCGGTTGGCAGGCTCCGCTGCCTCCCGTGGCCGACCCGGCCGCGGCCCTCCCGCACCGATCCAGCCCCGAACGCCTGCTGGACTGGTGGCGCCAGGCAGGCGACCCGGCCCTTCCCGACCTCATCGAGGCAGCACAGGCGGCCAGTCCGACGGTGGGCGCGGCACGCTCGCGCTTTCTTCAAGCCCAGGCGGCGCGGGTGTCCGCCGCCGCGGCGCTGGGCCCTTCCCTGGAGGCCTCCGGCCAGACCAGCCGTGGTTTTTCACAGATCGCCGGCGGAATAGCCACCCAGAATCAGGCGGCGTTGCAGGCTTCATGGGAGATCGATCTGTTCGGCGCCAATGCCGCCTCCCGCGACGCTGCCCAGGCGCGGCTCGAAGGCGCCCAGGCCCAGTGGCACGAAGCGCGCATTTCAGTCGCCGCCGAAGTCGCCAATGAGCTGAACAACTTGCGCGCGTGCCGGCGGGAGCTGGCCATTCTGGAATCCGATGCAGCTTCCCGCGCGGAAAGCCACCGCCTGACAGAACTGGCGCTGCGCGCCGGCTTCCAGTCGACGGCCAATGCGGCCCTGACGCGGGCCAGCCGCGCGGAAGCTGCCGCCCGCTCGAATCAACAGCGGGCGATGTGCGACATCAGCATCAAGGCGCTGGTGGCGCTCACCGCGCTCGATGAAGGGCAGGTGCGAAGCCGGGTCGACCCGGCCCCGACGCAGCCTCCCCCGCAAACCCTGTTCGCCATCGATAGGCTTCCCGCCGCCGTGCTGGCGCAACGGCCGGATCTCTTCAACGCCGACCGCAATGTCGCCGCCGCGGCGGCCGAGGTGGGAAGTGCCCAGGCCAGGCGCTATCCCCGGCTGACGTTGAACGGAAGCGTAGGCGTAGCGTCCTTTTCGGCCCAAGGCGTGGACATGGACGTCCAGACCTGGTCCATCGGCCCGTTGGCGGTGACCCTTCCCCTCTTCGACGGCGGCCGGCACAGGGCCGACGTGGACTCGGCGCGGGCGCGCTACGACGAAGCCGTCACCCAGTATCGGGCCACCGCGCGCCAGGCAGTGCGCGAAGTGGAAGAAGCACTCGTCAACCTGCACAGCACGGCCTCCCGCGCAGCCGATGCGCAAACCGCCGTCGAGGGCTACCAGAGTTCGTTCGAAGCCATGGAACAACGCTACCGTGGCGGATTCGCCAGCCTGCTGGAACTCGAGGAGTCGCGCCGCATGCTGTTGAACGCCCGCATGGCGCTGTCGGCGCTCGAACGCGAGCGGATGGCGGCCTGGATCGCCCTCTACCGGGCGGCAGGCGGCGGATGGCGGCAAGGTGATCCTGTTCTGCAGGATGCCGCGCCCACCACCTCCGCCCCGGCCGCCGACCCATCCTGACGCATCCCGACCCGATCCACCGACGACGATAACCCGCCCGGGCTGCCGACGGCGCCCGAGGCCAAGACCAGCAAGACCAAGACCAAGACCATGACCCTGTCCATGCCGCTACGCATCCTGATCGCCGCCGCCCTGCTCGGCGCCGGCTTGACCGGCGTCGCGCTCGCCCCGCGAGCTGCCGACAAGGCCGAGGCGCCGACGCCCCGCCCGGCGCTGACCGTCACCGTCGAAACGCCCGTCACGCAGCCGCTGCGCATCTCCTTGCACGCCAACGGCAACATCATGGCATGGCAGGAAGCCAGCATAGGCGCCGAGATCGGTGGGCTGCGGCTGCAGGAGGTCAGGGTGAACGTGGGCGACACGGTCAAGGCGGGACAAGTGCTCGCAACGTTCGCCGCCGAGACTGTGAGAGCCGACATTGCGCAAGCGCGGGCGGCGCTCGAGGAGGCGAGGGCCAGTGCCGCCGAAGCGCAGGCCAATGCCGAGCGCGCGCGCTCGCTGCAATCGTCCGGCGCACTGAGCGAAGCCCAGATCCAGCAATACCTGACCGCCGGCCAGACGGCCCAAGCGCGCGTGGAATCGGCGCGCGCCGCGCTTGCCGCGCAGGAACTGCGGCTGAAGTTCACCGAAGTGCGGGCGCCGGACCACGGGGTGATCTCTGCCCGCACCGCCACGGTCGGCGCTGTCGTGACCCCGGGCACCGAACTCTTCCGCATGATCCGGCAGGGCCGCCTCGAGTGGCGCGCCGAGGTCACGTCTGCCGAAGTCGGGCGCATCCGCGTGGGCGGCCCCGTGAGCGTCATGGCGGCCAGCGGCGAACGACTGCAAGGCAAAGTCAGGGCGATCGGCCCCACCGTCGATCCCCAGACCCGCAATACCCTGGTCTACGTCGACCTGCCCGGTACTGATGCCGCCCGCTCCGCGGCCAAGGCCGGCATGTTCGCGCGGGGCGACTTCGATCTCGGCAGCGCGCCGGCGTTGACCGTACCTCAGCAGTCCGTGGTCATGCGGGAGGCATTCAACTACGTATTCGTGGTGGGCCCGGACAACCGGGTCGCCCAACGCAAGGTCCGCACCGGCCGGCGCGATGGCGACCGCGTCGAGATCCTGGAGGGCTTGCAGCCCGATGCACGCATCGTCGTGCGCGGCGCTGGCTTCTTGACCGACGGAGACTTGGTGCGCGTGGTCGATGCGCCCGCCCCGCCAGCACCCTCCCTCGCCCGCTGAAAGAGGGAACGCCGCGATGAATGTATCGACCTGGTCCATCCGCAACCCCATCCCAGCGGTCATGCTGTTCGTGTTGCTCACCTTTGCCGGCATGATGTCTTTTCATGCCATGAAGGTGCAGAACTTCCCCGACATCGACCTGCCCATGGTGATGGTCACGGCCGCCCTGCCGGGCGCCTCTCCCGGGCAGTTGGAAAACGACGTCGCACGCAAGCTGGAAAACTCCATCGCGACACTGCAGGGCCTCAAGCACCTCTACACGAAGATCCAAGACGGCACCGTCACCCTCACCGCCGAGTTTCAGTTGGAAAAGCCGCTACAGGAAGCGGTCGATGATGTCCGCTCGGCCGTTTCCCGCGTGCGGGCCGACATGCCCGCCGACCTGCGCGATCCCGTCATCAACAAGGTCGACCTCGCCGGACAACCCGTCCTCGCCTTCACGGTGCGCGCTGCCAGCATGGACGACGAGGCGCTTTCCTGGTTCGTCGACAACGAGGTCGCGCGCAGGCTGTTGGCCGTCCCCGGCGTCGGCGCCGTCAACCGGGTGGGCGGGGTCACGCGCGAAGTGCGGGTCTCCCTCGATCCGCAACGCCTGCAAGCGCTGGGCGCCTCGGCCGCCGACATCTCGCGCCAATTGCGGCAAGTACAGCTCGAGAGCTCGGGCGGACGCACGGACATTGGCGATGCCGAACAGCCCGTGCGTACGCTCGCGAACGTCCGCAGCGCGGAAGAGCTGGCCGACCTGCGCCTGGTACTGAGCGACGGCCGCGCCATCCGCCTGGCCGACGTCGCGACCGTCAGCGACACCATCGCCGAGCGCCGTTCCGCCGCGCTGCTCGACGGCAAACCCGTGGTGGGCTTCGAAGTCTCCCGCAGCCGCGGGGCAAGCGAACTGGACGTGGCCGAAGGCGTGTACCGGGCGCTCGACGAACTCAAGGCCCAACGCGCTGACCTGGAGATCAATGAGTCCTTCAACTTCGTCACGCCCGTAGAAGAAGATTACGAAGGCTCCATGCGCCTGCTCTATGAGGGTGCGCTGCTGGCGGTATTGGTCGTCTGGCTGTTCCTGCGCGACTGGCGCGCCACGCTGATCTCCGCCATCGCGCTGCCCCTGTCGGTCATACCCGCCTTCGCCGGCATGTATTTCTTCGGGTTCTCGATCAACCTGGTCACGCTGCTTGCCTTGTCGCTGGTGGTTGGCATTTTGGTGGACGATGCCATCGTTGAAGTCGAAAACATCGTGCGCCACCTGCGCATGGGCAAGACCCCGTTCCAGGCCGCCATGGAGGCGGCGGACGAAATCGGGCTCGCCGTGATCGCCACTACCTTCACCCTCATCGCGGTATTCCTGCCCACGGCCTTCATGAGTGGCATTGCCGGGCGGTTCTTCAAGCAATTCGGATGGACGGCTGCACTGGCGGTGTTCGCCTCGCTCGTCGTCGCCCGGGTCCTCACCCCCATGATGGCGGCCTACCTGCTCAAGCCCGCAGTCGAGCCGGGCAAGGAGCCGCGCTGGCTGAAGACCTACATGCGCTGGGTGGCCGCCTGCATGCGGCACCGCTGGCTCACCATGCTGGGCGCCGCGCTGTTCTTCATCTTGTCCGTCGCCATGATTCCGCTGTTGCCTGCGGGGTTCATGCCCGCCGACGACAACTCGCAGACCCAGGTCGCCATCGAGCTGACGCCCGGCTCGACGCTGGCTCAGACCCTGGAAGCCGCCGAACTGGTTCGGCAACGCCTGGTCCGCGTCCCCCACGTGAGCAGCGTCTACACCACCATCGGCGGTGGCGCCGCGGGCGGCGACCCCTTCGCGATGAGCGGAGCGGCCGAAGTCCGCAAGGCCACGCTCACGATTCAACTCGATCCGCGCTCCGAACGCCCCGAGAAACAGCAGATCGAAGAGCAGATCCGCGCGACGCTGCAGGAAGTCCCTGGCATCCGCACCCGCGTCGGCCTCGGAGGCGGCCATAACAAATACGTACTGGTCTTGACTGGCGATGACCCCGACGCGCTGAATGAAGCCGCCCTCGCCGTCGCCAAAGAGCTGCGCACCATCCCCGGTGTCGGCAACATCGCCTCCACAGCCAGCCTGATCCGGCCGGAGATCGCGGTCCGGCCCGATTTCGCGCGCGCCGCGGACTTGGGCATCACAAGCAGCGCCATTGCCGACACCTTGCGCATCGCCACGGTGGGCGACTACGACATCTCGCTGCCCAAGCTCAACCTCTCGCAACGCCAGGTGCCCATCGTGGTCCGCCTCGACGAGGCGGCGCGCACCGACCTTTCCGTGCTGGAGCGCCTCTCCGTTCCAGGCGCGCGCGGCCCCGTCATGCTAGGGCAAGTGGCCGACCTATCATTCTCCGCAGGCCCCGCCGTCATCGACCGCTACGACCGCTCGCGCAACATCAATTTCGAGATCGAACTCGCGGGCATCGACCTCGGCGAGGTCGCCAAGCGTGTCGCGGAGCTACCTGCCATCCGGAACCTACCCGCCGGCGTGCGCCAAGCCACCGTGGGCGACGCCGAAATCATGGGCGAGCTGTTCCAAAGCTTCGGCCTGGCCATGCTCACGGGCGTGCTGTGCATTTATATCGTGCTGGTCCTGCTCTTCAAGCACTTCCTGCACCCCGTGACCATCCTCGCCGCCCTGCCGCTATCGCTCGGGGGCGCCTTCGTCGGCCTGCTGATCGCCAACAAAAGCTTCTCCATGCCGTCGCTGATCGGCCTGGTGATGTTGATGGGCATCGCCACGAAGAACTCCATTCTCTTGGTGGAATATGCGCTGCTCGCACGCCGCGGCCACCCTGCCACCGACGCCCGACCCGCAGTGCCTGGGATGAGCCGTTGGGATGCGCTGCTGGACGCGTGCCACAAGCGGGCACGCCCCATCATCATGACGACCATGGCGATGGGCGCCGGCATGCTGCCCATCGCCATCGGCTACGGCGCGGCCGACCCGAGCTTCCGCTCGCCCATGGCGATCGCGGTGTTGGGCGGCTTGATCACCTCGACCTTCCTGAGCCTCCTGGTGATACCAGTGGTGTTCCTGTTCGTCGACGATTTCACCCAGTGGGCGGTACGCCTGGTTAGGCGGGAGAAGCCGCAGGCAGGCGAATCCGGTTGATGCCTGCCCCGATGATGCGCTCAGCCCCGCGCGGGGCGCCCACCGGCGCCTGCCATCTGCGCGACGGCCCGCATGCATGCTAGGACGAAGCCCTTCAGGAAGCGCGCGACGCCCGACATCCTGAAATGCACGCCGTGGCGGTAGATGTCCTTGAGCGCCGCGGCGAAGTACCGCAGGAACAATTTTCGGTCGATGCGGCTCAAGGCCCACAGGTGGGTGTTGATCTTGCACCTCAGGAGCTGCCGCTCCACCTTGGCGTCCGCCCAGGCGCCGACCTTGTCGTTCAGCCACTCGAAGATCGGGAAATGCACGAACAGCCGTTCGTCCCTGACGGCGATGTCCTGCCCGTCGCGCTCCTGCCTATAGTAGTAATAGCACTCCGGGATCACCGACATGCGCTTGACGCGCGACAACACCTCGAACTGGAACGGCAAATCGTCGAACCGCGGGATGTGCTCGGGGAACTCGATGCCGTTCCCGGTCAGGAATTCCCTGCGGTAGATCCGGCGCCAGATGGTCGGCTTGACCGCCAGGTAGGAAGTGACGTCGTTCACCAAGCCATGGGTCCCGCCGCCTGACCTCCCCCCCCAGGCAGTGGAATACAGCTCCTGGCGCCCGGAATCTTCGTACGCCTCGATATAGCCGCACTGCGCGACGTCGGCGGCATTGAGCACCGCCGAGCGGTAAAGCGCCTCGAACATTTCCGTATCGACCCAGTCGTCGCCGTCGACGAAGGCAACGTATTCGCCCTGGGCGATGCGGGCACCGGCATTGCGAGCGCTGGCGCAACCCCCATTGGGTTTGTGCAATACCTTGACCCGGCCAGGGTATTTCTCTGCCCACTCGTCCAGGCGGGCGCCGGTCGCGTCAGGCGATCCGTCATCGACGGCGATGATTTCCAAAGACGCCAATGTCTGGTCCACGAGCGACTGCAGGCATCGATCGATCCAGGGCAACACCTTGTAGGCAGGCACGACCACCGAGACCTCGTATGCCGGTGCGTCCCCGCACCAGGCAATGGGATCGGCCCGGCCGGCGACGCGCCAGTGCAGGCTCCCGACCCGGCCGCGGCACTGCCGGTACACATCGAGCGGATCTGCGTCCAGAGGATCGAAATCGCCGCACAAGTGATCAATGCGGAACCGCCCGAGCAAGCGCGCCAGGCCGGCGGCATCGAACAGCGCGGCGTCGACCCGGACCAAGGAAAACGCCTGCAAGGGCGATGCCTCGAGTTCGTCCGTCGATGGGTAAAACATCACCCGCTCGCGCCAGCGGAGCCCCTTGACGTTTGCCAGGCAGGCATCGAGCTCATTTTTCAGGTATCCGTTCGGCTCGACCACCACGATCGTGGCGGTGGGCGAAGCCGTCAGCAGATGCACGATCTCCGCGCCGGACCGGGCGCCGACCAGCAAAATGGCGGCACCAGGCCGCGCGACGCGAAAACCCACGCCGTGATGGCCGGAATGCAGGCGAGAGAGGTCTTCCTCCAGATACTTGGATAGCAAGGGGCCATTCAACAAGGCTTTAAGCCTGTTCGATTCAGCGGATCGCAACATAGTCCGTCCTCCGGCTCAAAATGCAGGGCTCAAGCGCCCCGTGCGGCGGGCGACCCTGGCGAGGACGGCGCGCGCGAGGGTACGCCTAAGCTTCCGGCCGTGCCTCCAGCTGAACAGGAGTCCCAGCGCCCAAAACTTGGCCGTGGGCCGTTCGGACGAATACGCAGTGAGGAAGCGGGCCGCTTTCGCGCGGAAAGCGGAGACGAGTATCGCCTCCCTGCGGTCGATGCCATTCTTCATGCAATAGCGCGCCGCACTGGCATCGATGGCCGCGGCCATTTGCTCGCATGCCGCCCGGAAAAAGCGCCGGCGCGCCTTGTTCAGCGTATTTTTTCCGCACCAGTAGGTCATGCGGGCCGCCATGATCGCGATGTACGCCCGGCCCGCTTCGTCGACGCGGTACTTCTCCATGGCCTCAAAGCCCAGCGCTACCGCCTTGAGGATGTCAAAGCGCCGCTCGCTTTTTTGGTCCGTGATTTTTCCCGGCCGGTTGACGCGGTAGAAGTAACCGGTGGAATCCAGCAACAGGATTTTTCCGGCTGCGGCCAGGACTTCGACGTGCACGGGAAAATCCTCGAAATGCAACCCGAGGGGAAACTCGATGCGTTTCTCGAGCATGAACTCGCGCCGCAGCAACCGGGTATTTGCATTCGGTTCGAAGCGGAACACTTGGGGATCGCGCCGCGCGCTGGTGACGACGCACGAGCGTCCTTGTAAGACCTGGTCCCATATGGGCGCGTCGTAAAAGTCGTGCACCACGTGCGATACGCTGTCGAAAACCATTGAGCGGCACACGGCCACGTCGCATCCCGCGCGCTCGGCCAACAGCGCCAGCTTTCTGTAGCAGGACGCCTCGACCAGATCGTCGCTGTCGCAAAACCCGATGAATTTGCCGCTGGCGTACTTCACGCCCGTCATGCGGGCGGCGGACAAGCCGGCGTTCTCCTGCCGGACGTGCAGGGTCGGCACGGTACTGTTCCGCATCCAGTCGGCGATCCTGGCCGGGCTTGCGTCCGTGCTGCCGTCGTCGACGATGATGATTTCAATGTCTGGCTGCCCATCCGCGGCGATGGAGTCGAGCGTCTCGACTAGCAGGTTCTCCGTATTGAATACGGGAACGATCCACGAAATGAGAGGCGGGTCTGCGCGACCGGACGGACGCCTGTCATTGACTACTTGTTCGCTCATGATTCTCCAGATTTCGGGCAAGGCGCGTTACACATAACCGTCGGGATTCTGCGACTGCCAGCGCCACCCATCACGACACATATCTTCAATACTGCGGCTGGCACGCCAGCCGAGCAGCTCGTTCGCAGCCGAGGGATCGGCCCACATTTGCGCGACGTCCCCGGGCCGGCGGCCGAGGATTTCGTACGGCACGGTCCGGCCCGTGGTCGATTCGAACGCCTTGACCAGTTCGAGCACGCTCGTCCCCCTGCCTGTCCCCAGGTTGAAGGCAAAACACCCCGGCCTCGCCCGGCGCGCGTATTCGACGGCCTTCACGTGGCCATCCGCCAGGTCCGACACGTGCAGATAATCCCGGACCCCGGTTCCGTCAGGCGTCGGATAGTCATTCCCGAACACCAACAGCTTCTCGCGCTTTCCTATGGCAACCTGGGTGATGTACGGGAAGAGGTTATTGGGCGTGCCACGCGGCGACTCCCCTATCTGCCCGCTGGCGTGGGCGCCGATGGGGTTGAAATAGCGCAGGTTTACGGCCGTCCTGCCTGGGTCCGCCGCGCACCAATCGGCGAGCATCGCTTCGACCATGGCCTTGGTCCGCCCGTACGGATTGGTGGGGGCCAGCGGATGGTCCTCCGTGTACGGCAAGGACCTGGGTTCCCCGTACACCGTGGCAGACGAGCTGAACACGATGCGCCTGACCTGGGCCCGCTCCATCGCCTGCAGCAGGACGATGCTTCCGTATACGTTATTGTCGTAGTAGTCCAGGGGCTTGGCCACCGACTCTCCGACAGCCTTCAGGCCCGCGAAATGCACGACGCACTCCACTGGCGCCCCCTGCTCCCGCGCGAGCGAGAACAGGGCATCGAGCACACTTGCGTCTCGGACATCGCCCTCGCGCCAAGTGACGGAACGCCCAGTCAACGCTTCGACCCGGCGCAGCACTCCGGGCGAACTATTGCAAAAATTGTCCAGCACGATCGGGTGGTACCCGGCCGCGAGAAATTCCACGAGCGTATGGGAGCCGATGTAGCCAGCCCCTCCAGTGACGAGTACAGAGGTTTTCATTGGAAGCTGTCGGCGATGAGCGGATGGACGATGTGCATTCCTACAGGAACACACCGGGGGGCGGTTGGCGGTCGAACAGGCGCGCGGATTTCAACGCGGACAGCAACATGCTGCACCGCGCTCGCCCCTTGCGCGTCGCTAGACCGATCAACATCAAGGCGGACGTAAGCAGATAGGGCTTGAGCCGCACCAGGGCGTTCTCGCCGTACCGGAAATACACGACGAACAGGTTCCGGAACATATAAAAACCCTTCCAGGAATCCAAGGCATGCTGCTGCACGAACTCGAGCTGCCGGACCATCACTGCGTCGCGCACCGCGAAGATCCGATAACCAGCACGCCGGATGCGGAGCGCATAATCGACGTCGTCGTAGAAGATGAAATAGCGCGCATCCGGATACCCCACGACGTCGACGACGGAACGGTGCACCATGAACCCCTCGAATGCGACGTTCTCCACCTCGAGCACGGGCGGCATCTGCGAGCGCACGCGGAAGGCCTGCTCGACCGAACGCGTCTTGCTGTGGACCACGAACGGGTTTCTCAAATCGAACTTGATGGCGGAACGCTCGACCAGGTCTCCGTTCGGCCTCGTGCGCACGGCGATCATCGCGGGATCCCCGCGCTCGATCAGCCGCTGGGCGCACTCTGGCTCCGGAACGACGTCGTCGTCCATCAGCCAGATCCATTCCCACCCGGCTTCGTGCGCCAGCTGGACGCCGAGCGCAAACCCGCCCGCCCCGCCCAGGTTCTCGGCGCTGCGCGTGACATGGAGCGGCAGGTCAGACCGTCCGGACAGCAGTTGCGCCGTCCCGTCCGTCGACGCATTGTCGATCACGTAAACGGCGCCCGGCGGCACGGTCTGGCGCGCCAGCCCGTCCAGGCAGCGTGCCAGGAGTTCCTGGCGGTTATGCGTAACGACAACGACAGCGAGGCTTTTCAATGCAATCACTCGATAAAACGACGATGACCCGAGAAATCCCCACGCCAGCCGTCGGCCATGGCCCGGAAGCTAAGGCGCAGCCGGGCTAGGCTGGGGCGGGAAAAGGTGTAGAACCAGATCGTTTTCGCAGCGAAGGCGAGCGCGTGCAGCGGCCCCCGGTACGTCAACAGGTTAACGGTATTGTTCCGGCACAGGCAGTAATGTTTGAGCGCCGACCGGGTGTTGTTGAAATGCAGGAGGCCGAAGAACATGGGCGCGCCCAGCTCATCCTGCCTGGGGTGGAAAAACTGCGCCTGCGCTACCGTGGCAATGCGCGCCCCGGCTCGGGAGGCGCGCATCACGTATTCGATATCGTCGCCCCAGATGAAGAACTCCTTGCGGGGCAGCCCGATGCGTTCGACCAATTCCCGCCGGACCAGGACCCCGTTGAAGGGCATCACCACGCCGGGCAAGAGCCCGCCGGCGGCTGCCTCCCGGACGCTCTCCGCCGAGCGCAGGACCTTGGCAGAGCCCGGCATGCGCAGGGGGAAACACAGGCGCTCCGGCTGCGCTTCGTCGATGACCACGGGGCCCCAGAGGTCATGGGAGGGCGCGGCCTGGAGCAGCTTCTCCAGGCAGTCCGCCGCAGGATGGCCGTCATCGTCCATCAGCCATGCAAGATCGCTTTTCCTGGCCAGCGCGGCGGCCATGCCGTGATGGAAGCCACCAGCCCCACCCTCATTGCTGGGCAGCGTGATGAGCTCGAAGCCGGGACGGTCCAACAGGCCGCTTTCCTCGAGCGCGGCGCGCGTGCCGTCGGTGCTCGCGTTATCGATGACGACTATCTCTTGCGGCGGCACGCTCTGCTCCAGCAAGGCCCGCAGGCAGCGCAGCAGGAGGGTCTTTCGGTTATAGGTGACGACTACCGCGCAGACTCGCATGGATCAATCGAGAGGGTTGACGTAGAAGGCTTCGGGGGTGCGTCCTTCATGCAGCGCCGCCTTGGCGGCTTCGGCGACTTCGAGCGCCTCTTTTATCGTGACGTCCATGTCGAGGTAGCGATACGTCCCGAGCCGACCAACGAAGGTCACGCCCCGTTCCATGCGCGCGCGTTGCACATACCGTTCGAGCAGCGCCTTGTCCTTGACCAGGCGGATCGGATAATAGGGGATGTCGCGCTCCGAGCAAGACCGGCTGTACTCGCGATAAGCGATGCTTTTTTCGTGTTGCTCCCAGGGCGAGAAGTGCTTGTGCTCGGAAATCCTCGTATAGGGGACCTCGGCATCACAGTAGTTGATGACGGCAGTCCCCTGGAGATCGCCTTCGCCCCGAATCACTTCGAAATCCAGCGTACGGTAGCCCAGCCGCCCCAGGCTGAAGCCGAACCATGCATCCAGCGGCCCGGTCCAGAACACGTGGTCGGCGTCCTGCCGCATCGACGGCTCGAAGGGCGTTTTCAAGCGAACCTCGATGCCGGGATGGTCGAGGATGGCCTGGACGATTTCCGTGTAGCCATTCCTCGGCATGCCCTGGTAGCGATGCGAGAAGTAATTGTCGTCGTAATTGAAACGCACGGGCAGGCGCTTGAGGATGCTGGCCGGCAGCTCGGAAGGCGGCACGCCCCATTGCTTGAGCGTATAGCCTTTGAAAAAGGCCTCGTACAGTTCCCGCCCAACGAAGCGCAAGGCCTGCTCCTCGAAGGTTTGGGGCGATTCGATGGATAGATCGGCCTGGCTCTCCAGGAACACCTTGGCTTCGCGCGGCGACAGCGTCTTGCCGAAGAATTGATTGATCGTGTGCAGGTTGATGGGCAGCAGATACACCCGGCCCTGGGAGATGGCCTTTACACGGTTGACGTAGGGCATCATCTCGCCATAACGGTTGATGTATTGCCATACGCGCTCGTTGTCCGTATGAAAAATATGGGGTCCATAGACGTGCACCATCACCCCGGTTTCCTCGTCCCGGGCGGAGTGACAGTTACCCGCCACGTGATCGCGCTGGTCGATGACGGTGGCACGGTGCCCGGCCTGCGCCAGTTCCCGCGCAATGACGGCTCCGGAAAATCCGGCCCCTACGATGAGAAAATGCTTCATGAAACGGCGTCCATCTGACGGGGCACGATACTCTCGGGCGCCTCTACGATACGGCCATGCTCGAGGCGGACGACTTTGTCGCAGATCTTATTGGCCAGCTCCATGTCATGCGTCGCCATGACGAGAATGCCCGCATCATTGACGAAGCTCTCGAGCCGCTCCGCGGCTTTCTGCCTGAAGCGCTCGTCGCCGACGCTAATCCATTCGTCCATGAGCAGGATCTCCGGACGCACGCTGGTCGAAATTGCGAAGGCGAGCCGCAGCACCATTCCGCTGGAGTATGCCCGGACGGGAAGGTTGAGGAAATCGCCCAACTCACTGAACTCGACGATGTCGTCGACCAAGCGGTTGATCTCGTTTGGCTTAATCCCTAGGAATAGGGCGCGAAGCTTGATGTTCTCGAAACCGGTGGCGTCTCCGTCCATCCCGAGCATGGAGTCGAGCAGGCTCGTCACCTTCCCGCGCACGGAAATCGTTCCCTGGACGGGTGCATAGACACCCGCAAGCACGCGCAACAGCGTCGTCTTGCCCGAGCCGTTGTGCCCCAGCAGGGCGACGCGATCGCCCTCCTTGATATCCAGGCTGATGTCCTTGAGGGCCTCGACTTGGGCGGGGCCCCGCGAGGACTCGAGGATGCGCCCGCCCGTCGCCACGTTCAAGACCGTTTGCTTGAATGAACGCTGCTTGGCGTCATAGATGGGGAAGCGCACCGATACGTTGTTCAGGCGAATATGCATAGCAGTTACAGCCAATAAGCCACGCGGTGCCGGAACCGGGCCAGCAACGCGACGGCGAACACACTTCCCGCCACGGCTGCGATCGCGGCCACCGCCCAATACATGGGGGCGGGAACGCCTCCGAGGATGGGCTGGCGCATTAACTCGAGCAAAATGGTCAAGGGATTCAAGTCCGCCAAATGGGCCCGGCCGGGCGGCAATTGGTCGACCTGCCAGACAATCGGGGTGATGAAAAACATCAGGGACATGACGCTGCCCACGACGGGATGCATGTCGCGATATCGCGTGCAGAATATCGCGACCACCAATCCGATCCACAATAAATTCACCGATACCAATAACAACCCAGGAATCGCCCAAAATATATTGAGGTTGACGGATTTACCCAGGAGCACCATGACCACCGGATAAATCAATATGTTGTGCCCGAGGATAATGAACTGACGATAAATTACCCTCAGCACGAAAATCGTCAGCGGTAATTTGACCTGCTTCAGATAATGGGTCGACCCGGAGAAGGCATCGCAAAACTCGTTGATGCTTCCCGACATGAATGCCCAAAATATCAGCCCCAACGCGAGATGGGGAATGAACTCACCCGGGGAACGTGCGAACAGCGCCCCATACAAGGGCCCCATCGCGGCCACCGTGACGGCCGTGCTGATGGTAATCCAAAGGGGGCCTAGGGCCGACCGCCTGTATCGGGTGCGGATATCCTGCCACCCCAAGGCGGTCCAGAAATAACGATCGCGAAAAGCAGCGGTTATGTCGACGATTGCTTCAGATAAATTCACCAGGAACACCGTTTCACTCGACGCCCTGCGGGGACGCCGGTCCGTTGACGAATTCTAGCCCCATGGCAAGGACACATCTGCTCAAAGTAGCCACGGAGGTGTGCAAATGTAAATTCCCCCGAAGGAAAGCAAAAGGGCTTCAAACCAGTGCTTGAAGCCCTAAGGATTATGAAGAGCGGCCCCTCCCCCGAGGGGGGGTGCGCCCAAGTCTTGGATCAACGGTCGATTATGGCAGTGGCCATGGGCAGTGTCAAAACCGCGCCGGCGTCACGCGCCTGAAATGTTCGGTTGAATTCGCATTCAATTTGTCGCGGGGAAGTTGGCGCTCACAAACCTGCGAAGTTGCAGGGTAGAGCCCCGCTTGCGTCAGCGAGAAATCCCGCCCAATAGCGCGCCGGCACCCGGCACGACCGGCTCCAGCCCCAAGCGATCGAGCATGGCGCGAACCGTACAGACGGCGGTCGATATGACGGGGATGCCGAGGCGATCCTGCACCGGCTGGATCGCAGGCAAGGAAGGCATTTGCACGCACGCCGATAGCACGACGGCATCGACGTTGCGGGTATCCAGGCGCTCGACGTCCCGCACCAATTGCATGGGGTCGCGCAGCCCCACTTCGAGGTTGTCCGGGATCTCAAAGCTCATGGCATCCACGACCTCAATGCCCTCGCTTTCAATGTATTGAACCACGAGCTCCGTCAGAGGCCGCATGTACGGCGCCATCAACGAGATGCGCCGGGCCCCCAGCTCCTGCAACCCCTCGATCAGCGCGCCGGCCGAGGTCATGACCGGCGCACTGCAGCCATTGGCGCGGGCCACCTCCGCCAGCTCGCTTTCGGTCTGGCGGTGGTAGCCCGGGCCCATCGCCATGATGGCGACAAGGCAGGCGGTGCTCATGACGTCGACCCGCGCATCAGCCAGCTCTGCCGCGCAACGCAGGCCTTCGCGGTTCATGGCCTCGAGTTCTTCCTTGACGACCTTGTGCATGCGCATCCGGCTCGAATGGAAGGTGAAGCGCTCAGGCCGGACGGCTTCGCGGGCGCGCAGCATGGCGGGGATTTCCGTCTCCATGGTGGTATTGGAGCTTGGGACGATCTGGCCGATGCGATAGGGACGAGACATCATGGCATTTCCCGTTTGGGGCTAGTCGAGAGAAATGGCTGCCTGCTTAACCACTGAGTCGAAACGCAGCGTATCGCCTTGCATGGCCTGGGCGAGGTCCGAGGCTGACGCCGGCCAAGCCTCGAAGCCGAAGGTATCGAACTGCTTGCGTACGTCGGGTTCGACCACGGCCTGGGCGACGGCCTGGTTGATGCGGTCGACCACGGCTTGGGGCGTGCCCTTGGGCGCGAACATCGCGACCCAGGTCTTGAGCTCGAAGCCTGCCGGCCCGCCCGCCTCGGCCACGGTGGGAATACTGTCGTATTGCGCCAGCCGCGAGGGGGCCGCCAACGCCAGCAGCTTCACTTTCTTGGCCTGGTAAAGCTGCGCGACGGTGGCGGCAGTGCCGAAGGCCCAATCCACTTCCCCCGTCGCGACGGCCGTATAGAGCTGCGGCAGCTCCTTGAAGGGAACGTGCGTCATCTGCGTGCCGGTCTGGCTCTGGAACATCGAGGCACCGATGTGGGCGACGCTGCCCATGCCCCAGGTGCCATAGGTCAGGTTGCCGCCCTTGGCCTTGGCGGCGGCGATGAGGTCGCGCACGTCTTTCCATGGGGAGCTGGCCGGCACCACGATGAAAAAGTACGTGGTATAGACCGGCGCCACGGGACTGAAGTCCGCAACTGGGTCAAACGGCAGCTTCTTGTACAGGTGGGGATGCAAGGTCATGTGGGTGTTGTCCACGACGACCAGCGAATAGCCGTCCGCGGGCGCCCGCTTGACGTCCCCGATCGCCAGCCAACCGTTGGCGCCGGGCTTGTTCTCCACGATGAGCGACTGTCCCCACGCCTTGGAGAGTTTTTCGCCAACAAGCCGCGTGACGGCGTCAGGGCCGCTCCCTACGGAATAAGGCAGGACGGCGCGCACCGGCTTGGCGGGATAGGCGGGGGCCTGGGCGCCGGCAGGGCCGGCCAGTATCGTGGCGATGACGGCAGCGCCGTAAAGGATGGCTTTCATGGATGTCTCCTCGTCGTTGTGTTGGGGTAAGCGGTAACGTGCAAATCGCGGGGGCGTGCTAGGCTGTCTCCGGGGATGCGGCGCGCGCATGGCCGAGGCGGGCTTCGCAGGCAGCGGTGAAATGCGGATCCCGCCGCTTCAGGTCGTCGTGACTGACCTGGCCGGTACGCCGCATGTAGTCGTAGGCGAACGCCACGGGGTCCAGGTGCATTTTGTCGGCGACGTTTTCGTACCAGTCCAGGCTGCGGGCGGCAGCCGCCTGGAAACTGGATGAGGCTGGCCGGCGTTGGGCTTCGAATGCCGCAAAGGCAGCCTGCAGGTCGTCCGGGTGGCGCGCCAGCCCGTCGCTCAAGGCGATGGCATCCTGCATGGCCATGCGTGTGCCCGAGCCCAGCGAGAAATGGACCGTGCGCAACGCATCGCCCAGGAGCACGATGTTGCGATAGCTCCATTGCTCGTTGCGCACGATCTTGGCCTCGAACCACAGCGACCGGTTAGTCAGCAGCTCGTGCGCCCCGAGCTCGGGCCGGAACACCTCCGCGCAATAGCGCCTGCTCTCGTCCTCGCTCGCGCGGTCCAGCCCCGCGCGCCGCCAGGTCTCGGGATCGACCTCGACCAGGAAGGTACTGAGCTCGGGGCTGTACTGATAGCTGTGGGCGATGAAAACGCCGTGCTCCGTTTCGCGGAAGATGAGCGAGACAGGATGGAAGCGCTGGCGCGTACCGTACCAGGCGAACTTGTTGCGGCGCTGTTCAAAACTGGGGCGGAAATGATGCGCGAGTTGGGTGCGCACCGCACTGTTGGCGCCGTCGGCCGCCACCAACAGGTCCACGTCCGCAGCCAGCGCCGAGACGTCCTCGATGCGGCGTCCGTGCTCGATGCGCACGCCCTGCTCCTGGCACGCCTGCTCTAGTACCCGCAGCAAATCGATGCGCGACGTGCGCGAGAAATGGTTGCCGTGGACCTGGACGTGCGTGCCCCGGTGGACGATCTCCATGTAATCGCAGCGCTCATGGTGCGCCACGAACGTGGGAAAAAATTCCGGATCGGCCTCCCGCAGGAAGGAGAGCCCTACGTCGGAAAACACCACGCCCCAGCCGTAGGTCGCGCCGGCCGGATTCTGCTCATAGACCTCGATTTGATGGGCGGGATTGCGCTTCTTGGCCAGCAGGGAAAAATACAGGCCTGCCGGTCCGGCCCCGATGACGGCGATTTTCATGATTCGATACTCCCTGCCGCAGCGGCAGCGCAGGCGGCTCGGTAAGAAGACAGCGCCCTTCGCAGCGCGTCGGGAACAGGAATGGCTCGACGTTCGCCGCGCACCACGCATATGGGGGTGAGCTTGGCGATGAAAGCGATCTCGCCCCTCGCGGTCATGGCGGTAATGTCGAGGACGAAAGTGCGTTGCCGGATTTCGTCGACAGTGACGCGCATGTCGAACTCATCGTCGGGCTGGAGGGATGCCCGGAAGTCAAACGCCAGCGCCCGGCTCGGGGTGCCAAACCCCTGTTCATCTTTCATTCGCTGCGGCGTCGCCTCGAACAACATGCCGTAGAACAGCTCCGCCGCAGAGATGACGTATTCGCCGAACGTCACCGTGTAGACCACGCCAGCGGGATCGCAGTCCCCCCATTTGACGCGGCGGCGCACGACGAACGGCGTACGCGAGATCACGCGTTCGGTGCTGATCATGACCGCGCGTTTTCCGGCATGCGGGTGGCCTCCGCCTCGCGGGCCAGTTTGTCGGCAATCATCTGCCTGAGGGCCGCCTTGTCCAGCTTGCCGACTTTCGTCACCGGAAAGCTGTCTATGGCCTCGACCCGCTCCGGGCATTTGTACTTGGCCAATCCCTGGGCGACCAGGAACTCCATCAGCTCCTGCACGGTAGGTGCGCTGTGGCCCGGGCGGGGCACGATGTAAATGCAGCCCTTCTCGCCGTAGACCGGATCGGGCATGGCGACCAACCGGGCCTCCGCCACCGCGGGATGCGCGCTGACCAGGCCTTCCACCTCTTCGCAGCCTATCTTTTCACCGCCCCGGTTGATGTTGTCCCGCAGGCGTCCTTCAAAGGTGTAGCAGGTGAGGCCGTCGACGACGTGGGCCGTCATCATGTCCCCGGTGCGGTAGAAGCCGTCCGACGTGAAAGCCTTGGCATTGACGTCCGGGGCATTGAAGAAGCCTGGCAAGGTGGACGGACCACGGAAGCACAACTCGCCCATTTCGCCCGGCGCGACGGGTTCTTCGCTGTCGGGGTGCAGCAGCCGGATTTCGTCATCGGGGCAGCCCGAGGTGCCTTGCGTATGGTGCCGCATGAAGGCGGGGGCATCCGGGGGCGATCCGAGCAGCAAGCCTTCGGTGATGCCGAACAGGTTGGAGCACGGCACGCCGAGGCAGGCTTCGAGGCGATCGGCGCGGCTCATGGTGGTGAAAAGCCGCAGCGACGAAACGTCGTGCCGCTTCAGGTCAGGATAGGACATGATCTGGGGCGCGATGGGCCCGATGGAGACAGCGCGGGTGACGCGGTGCGTTTCGATCAGCGTCATCATTCGCGGCACGTCCACGCGCGACATCAACACCGCCGAGGTGCCCATCGCGAACCCCGGCATCAACACGTACAACTGGGCTGCGTTGTGAAGCAGCGGCAGGGCCCAGATAAAGCGGTCATCTTCCTTTTGCCCATACCGGCGGGAGCATGCCAACGCATGGCCGAGATACTCAGCGTGAAAACGCGGGATGATCTTGGGCACGCCCGTCGTGCCGCCCGAGAGCTGGAAGCTCAGGACATCGCCGAACAGCGGCCCCTCTGCGGCGAGCCGCTTGCGGGCCGCCTCGAGCGGCGTGCCGTCGATCAAGCCCCGCAGCCCGAGTGCGCCGTCCTCAGGCCCGCGGGCCACGACCAGGTGCGTCACCATGCCGCTCGCAGCAGCCATCTTGCGCGCAAACGCGGCCAGGTCGAAGCTGGGGCTGAAATCGGCCTGGACGAAATATCCGCGTGCGCCAGACTGCCGGATGAGCTGCCCGATCTCCAGCTCGCGATGCTGGGGAAGCGAACACACGGGCACGATCCCGGCCTTGTAGCAGGCAGCCAGCGCGAGGACGGTCTCCAGCGTCGTGCCCATCTGGAAAATGGCGCGGTCGCCTGGGCTCAGCCCTGCCTGAAGCAATGCGGCACCCAAGCGTTCCGACTGCTCGTCCAACTCCCGGAACGTGAGCTGCCCATCTTCCGCGATGAACGCGACTTTCTCTGGCAGCCTCGCGGCCGTGGCGCGCAGCGCATCGCCCACCGTGGACTGCATCCACGCCCCGCTGGCCAGGTAGCGGCGGGCTTGCGCCTCGGGATGGTAAAGAACCCCTTCTATCGGGTAGCGTACATGTTGCATGGCGGCGTCTCCTCCGCAGGTGTACTTGTGCGTCAAGCCGGGACGATGCGTACCCGGTCCCGGTCCAACAGCTCGATGCGGCCTTGCAGGCCGCCAGTGAACAGCCCGTACCAGATGGCGGGCTTGAGCCCCAGCGCCTTGCGCCGGAATTCGAGCGGCCCGTCGCTTTCTATGAAGTCGTAGTCGCCTATCGATTCCACGCGGCATTCACTGCGCGCGCGCGCATCCTCCACGATGGGAGCAAACTCCCGCACGCGGGGGATGAAGATGCGCACGCCTGCCCGGTCGAAGGCACGCCCCGGTTGCAGCCTGGCCGCCACGAGCCCGGCTTTGCGGGCCCATATCTCCGCGATGTCCGATATCTTGCGGTCCTCGGCTTGCGCGCGGGCTTCGGCTTCGATCGCCGCCTGGAGCGTCAGCTCGCCGTCAAGGGCGTCTACCGGCCCCAACGGGCGCAGCTTGCGCGTGAATTCGATGAAATAGCCGTTGGGATCGCGCACGTATATGGACTCGATCACCTCGTGCGTCGTCTCCACCGATACCTGCAACCCGGCGTCTTCGAGCTTTTTCTTCCAGGCGCGCAGCTCCTCCTGGTCCTCTACCAACCACGCCGTATGCGTCGCGTCGAACACGTGGTCCTCGGGCACGGGCGGCATGGGCGGCCGGTCGCGCATCTCGGGCGGTGGTTCGGAACCGAGGTAGTAGAAGAAGGCGATGGTGCTGCCGTGTCCGCTATCGAAAAAGAAATGGAGGAAATCAGGATGGGTCGCGGGCCCCCAGCCGCGCGCTGAAATCACGTGGACCAGGGGCAGTCCCAGGATGTCGCGATAAAAGTTGATGGTCTCGCGCAGCTTCCAGGTGGGGCGCGCGGTGTGGTCGACGCCCCGCAGCACGAGGCCGCGTGCCGAGAGCGGCGAGCCGCCGGGCCGTTCGTCTTGGGGCGTGCGCAGCGCGGGTTCCATGGTAGTCATAGCTTGCATTCCTCTCGATGTGGGTCAGCCGGCATAGCGCTCGCGCAGCCACGCCGCCAATTGACGCCCGGCCTCGTACCGGCCCGGCTCCTCGCCGTCGGTCAACGCCCGGCCGTGGTGATCGCCTCGTATGCGCACATGTCGCTTGTCGGTGGCGGACAGCGCATCGCGGATGGCGCTCACATCCGAGGGGAAGCAGGCTTGATCGCCGGTGTACTCGATGATCAACGTAGGCTGGACGATGGAAGGCGCCGCGGCCGCCAGGCTGGCGTTGGAAGACAGGCCAGACCACGTGGAGAGCCAGCTCTCGGGCGTGCAGAACCGCGCGAAGCCCACCGCTCCATAGTTGGAGGCGTAGGGATCGCGGCCCCAGAGCGAGCCGGGATGGCGATCCGACGGGTCGAGGCTCAAGTCCAGGCAGCGCAGGTCGGCATCGGTGCGCCACACTGTCATGACAGGCGTATGCGCGGCCAAACGGCGTTCGGCCTGGGTCGCATCTTCGCGCCCCTTGATGGACTTGCGCGCCGTCAGCCGCCGGGCGATCAGTTCGCGCGCCTGCGCATCGAGGCGCGCGACGCGCTCGCGCTGCGCCTCGCGGTAGCGCCGGACGAACTCCGGCGCGTAGCGTGCCTGGCCGCCTGGCCGGTACCCATTGTCGGGGTTGAGCGGATCGAGCTCGGGATCGACCGACAGGGCGTCCCCTTCGTCGCGCACGGAAGGGTCGATGCAGTTCATCAGCAGCGCACCCTGCCCGGCATGCGGCCCGACCAGCACCAGCCCATGCACCGCTGGCATGTCGAGCTCGGCCAATCCGGACGGCTTGCCACCGGGGGTGCGGGCGATGCGCTGCCCGCCCGGCAGGGAAGCTTGCTGGATGTAGAAGGCGTACAGGCCGGCGCCGCCCGAATTCCCCAGCAGCACGATGCGCTCGAATCCTTGGTCACGCAAGAAGGCCAATCCCGCCGCGACGTCGTGCAGCGCGATTTCGTGCTCCAGTCGCAAATCGTTGCCCACGGAACGTGCACCTTGCGACCAGGCTGCCAACCCCGCCCCGACGATATCGGGAATCAGGTAGTGGCAAGCCATGAACTCACGGGGGTGCATGATGCAAACCACCGTGCGGGGCCGCTTGCCGCCCGGCTGATAGAGAGAACCGGTCGTCGCCGCGCCATCATCCGTACGCAGGACGACGTTGCGGGTAGACGCGCCCGCCGGAAGATCGCGAGGGTTCCAGTCTGTGTTCAAGAAACCAGCGGTGACGTGCTGGGGTGCAGTGGCGCCGATGTTCACGATGCGTCTCCTGAATTCCTGCCGGCAGATCCAGCGTTTTGTCGTATTCGACTATTTTTTGACTATTATGTCAATACAAGTCGAAAATTAGACGAATGTGTCGAACCACCCCTGCCAGACCCTACGTTTCCCTCGGAAAGCAGCCGGTCGCCATGCCATAATCCGGCCTCGGGTTGTCGCCCGACGGTCCCACTCTCCTGGAAAATCCCTATCCGTGAACGAGGCTCCCATCAAGACGACGATGAAAGGTGAAGTCCTGCGCAGCGCCATCCTGGACGCGGCCGCCAAGCTTTTCATCCAGCGCGGCACCGGGGGAACGAGCATGCAGGACATTGCCGAATCGCTCGGACTCAGCCGGACCGCCGTCTACTACTACTTCAAGAACAAGAACGCGATCCTGCGCGCGCTGACCGAAGAAGTCCTGATCCCCGCCAAGCAGCTGGCCAATGACGCCGTTGCGCGCAAAGACCTGGATCCCACCGAGGCGCTGCGCCTGCTCGTGACGAAATATGCCGAGCTCATCCTGTCACGGCCCGCAGAATTCCGCGTCGCGGACCGAAATGAGTCGGACCTCACGCAGCGCCAGCTCGCATCCATGCAATCGGCGCGACGCAGCGTGCTGGCCGACTTCAGCGATGTGATCGAACGCGGCATCGAGCTCGGGCACTTCCGCATGGTTGACGCGCACGTAGCGGCGTTCAGCCTGATCGGCATGTGCAATTGGACGGCTTGGTGGTTCAAGCCGAGCGGACGGCTGAGCAAGGAGGAAGTAGCCGAGGCCATCGCGGACCTCGCCGTCCACGCGCTACGGCGGGACGAAACGCGACGCGCCCGCACCCCCGACGTCAAGGAATCGCTGCGCTTGCTGCGCGAAGACCTGGCCTACCTGGAGAAACTGGTGCTGCCGGACGAGTCGCCGGACCAGCGCAAATAAGACGCCGCCAATTCGCGGAACGCGGCCACGCCTGGGTCTCGGCCGGTCTCTTCCTGCAGCAGGCGGCCAACCTCGTCCGCCGCCTCGAGCGCCAGCCGCACGTCTAGGAACAGCAAGCGTGAGCGCCGGGCAAGGACGTCCTCCACCGTGCGGGCGTACTCATGGCGCGCCGCAAACCGCACCATGGCCTCGGTCAATCCACATCCCAGGTCGCGTTCTGCGCCTGGCAGCGCCAGCACGGCCTCCTGTTCGCTGCCATACCCCCGGATGCCCGGGCCGTCACCCAAGCGGCGCCGGCCGGATGCGGCGCCCACCAGAGGCCAGTCGGAGGTCAGGCTGGGCTTGTTCGTTTTCAGCAGTCCCGCATCGATGCATGCGTCCACGGCATCTTCGGCCATGGCGCGATACGTCGTCCACTTGCCCCCGGCCACCGTCACCAGCCCGTCACGCTCGACGCGCACCACATGCTCGCGGCTGATGTTCTTGGTACTGGTGAAACCGTCGGTCCGTACGAGCGGACGCAACCCTGCCCAGGCGCTCGAGACATCTTCCACGCCGGGCGGCTTGGCCAAGTACCGGGCAATCTCGCCGAGCAGGAAATCCACTTCGAGCGGCAAGGGCCGTGGCTCGATTTCGGCCGCCGGGCGCGGGGTATCGGTCGTGCCGATGATGGTCTTGCCCATCCACGGCAAGGCGAACAGCACGCGGCCATCGCGGGTGCGGGGCACCAGCAGCGCCCGGTCGCCCGGCAGGAAACTCCCGGGAACCACGACGTGGGCACCTTGGCTGTACGTGATCATGGGTTCGGAGGGGGCGGACTCCCGGCCGAGCGCGCGCACGGCATCCACCCAGATGCCCGCCGCGTTCACGACGCAGCGCGCGCGCACCGCATAACTCCTGCCCGTCTCGCCGTCCTCGCAGCGCACGCCAACCACCTGGCCGCCCTCCCGCACGATCGCCGTGACGCGGCAATAATTGAGCAGCAGGGCACCTGCCCGCGCGGCGGTGCGGGCCAATGCGATCGCCATGCGCGCATCATCGAACTGGCCGTCCCAGTATTCGACTCCTCCACGAAGCCCGTCGGCGCGCAGCGCCGGCTGGCGCACCAGCGTCTCGCGAGGGTCCAGCCACCGCGTACGGCCGAGGCCGGCCTTGCCAGCGAGCACGTCGTACAACACCAACCCCAGGCCGTAGAAAGGCTTCTCGCCCAGGCGATACGCCGGAACCACGAAGGGCAGCGGCTGGGCCAGGTGGGGTGCATTGCGCAGCAGGACCTGACGCTCGCGCAGTGCTTCCCGCACGAGCGCGAAATTGCCTTGGCCGAGGTAACGGACGCCGCCATGGACGAGCTTGGTGGCGCGCGACGAGGTGCCTTTTGCGAAATCCTGCGCTTCGAGCAACACGACCCGCAGGCCGCGCGTCGCGGCATCCAGCGCGACGCCCAGGCCTGTCGCCCCCCCGCCTATGACCGCCAGGTCGTAATCGACCGGTTCCGCGAGGCGCGCCAACAAGGCGGCCCGGTCGGTACGCGCGGGCTGGGGAACGCTCGCGCTCACCGCCTCGCCCACGCCCGGGATCGGGCCACGGCTTCGCGCCAACGCTCGACCTTGGCACGACGCGCGGTTTCGCTCATGGAGGGCTCGAATCGCCGGTCCACTTCCCACTGCGCCGATATCTCGGCTCCGTCGGCCCAGAACCCGGTGGCCAGCCCGGCAAGATACGCGGCGCCTAGCGCCGTGGTCTCCGTGATCCCGGGCCGCACTACCGGCACGCCGAGGAAGTCCGCCTGCATTTGCATGAGCAAGTCGTTGCTGCATGCGCCGCCGTCGACGCGCAATTCGCGGATGGCGAGGCTGGAATCCCCCATCATGGCGGTGAGCGCATCGGTTGCCTGCAAGGCAATGGACTCCAGCGCGGCCCGGGCAATGTGCGCACGCGTGGTGCCCCGCGTCATCCCGATCAGCATGCCACGCGCGTAAGCGTCCCAATCGGGCGCACCCAAGCCGGCGAACGCCGGGACGAGGAACACGTCGCCAGTATCGGGCACGCTGGCCGCGAGCGCTTCGATCTCCGACGCGCTCGATATCATCTTCAACCCGTCGCGCAGCCACTGGACGGTTGCCCCGGCCATGAAAACCGAAGCCTCGAGGCAATAGGCCGTGCGCGTGGCGGGGTCGGCCGAAGCCGGCCCCTGCCATCCCACCGTGGTCAGCAGTTTGTTGCCGCTCGGGATGGGGGTGGCGCCGGTATTCATCAACATGAAGCAGCCGGTGCCATACGTATTCTTGACCATGCCGGGCGCAAAGCACGCCTGGCCGAAGGTGGCGGCTTGCTGGTCGCCCGCCACGCCGGCGATGGGCACGGACGCGCCGAACAGCTCGGGCTCAGTCTCGCCCAGCACGGCACACGATGGCACGACAGCCGGCAGCACGCTGGCCGGGATGTCGAACAGCTCGAGCAGCTCCTCGTCCCATTGCATGCGATGCACGTCGAACAACATGGTGCGCGACGCGTTGCTGACGTCCGTCGCATGAACCCGCCCGTTGGTCAGCTTCCAGATGAGCCAGGCATCGACCGTGCCGAACGCCAATTCGCCGTTGCGCGCACGCTGGCGCGCGCCGGGTACGTTGTCGAGCAGCCACTGCAGCTTGGTCGCGGAGAAATAAGCGTCGAGCACCAACCCCGTCTTGGCCTGGATCAGCGCCTCCTTGCCCTCGGCCCGGAGTTGGTCGCAGCGCTCCGCCGTACGCCTGTCCTGCCAGACAATCGCGTTGGCCACCGGCCGCCCCGTGGTGCGATCCCACAGGATCGTGGTTTCCCGCTGGTTGGTGATGCCAATGGCGATGGCTGGCGCCCGCGAATAGCCGTTGCCCACCAGGGACGTCGGCGCACGCGCGAGGCAGGCGCGCGCAACCGCCAGCTGCGATTGCCAGATCTCTTCGGGATCGTGTTCGACCCAGCCGGGCCGGGGGAAAAACTGCGGGAACTCCTTCTGGGCCAGGGCGACGATTTGCCCGGCATGGTCGATCAATAGCGCGCGCGAACTGGTCGTGCCTTGATCCAGCGAGAGGATGTAGCGCATGCGTCTGCCCGTAAGAACCTGCGATGTAGCGGCACGGTGACGGGACGCGGACGATGGCCGGCAGCCCCGCTCAAGCGTAGCCAGCGGGAAACCCTCGCTTCCATAGGGATATCCCCCCAAGGACAGCTGCCCGTTTTCTACTCTGCCGCGCTCGAATGCGCAAGATCCAAGTGCCGCCCGCTCCCTCCGCGCCGGCGTGCGGCGGCGGAAAAACGAAGCGCCCTGGCGCCGCTCAGCGTATGACCATGTTGTCCCGGTGCATCAGCTCGGGCTCTTCCATGCTGCCCAGCAGGGCCTCGATCTGGCTCGAGGGGTGGCGCATGATGCGCCGCGTGGCACCGGAGGAGTAATTGATCAGGCCGCGGGCGAGCTCCCTCCCAGACTCGTCCACACAAGCCACGACGTCGCCCCGGTCGAACTCGCCTTCCACGGCGATCACGCCGATGGGCAGCAGGCTCTTGTTGTCCCGCGTCAGGGCCAAGGCCGCCCCGGCATCCACTGTCACGCGTCCGCGCAGCTGCAGGTGGTCGGCGATCCACTGCTTGCGGGCCGACAAAAGCGGCATGGAAGCACGCAATTCAGTGCCGATGCACTCGCCTTCGGCCAAGCGCACCAAGACATCGGGTTCGCGGCCGGAGGCGATGACGGTATGTGCCCCGCTGCCGGCCGCCCGCTTGGCGGCCAGGATCTTCGTGAGCATGCCGCCCTTGCCGAGGCTGCTCCCGGCCCCGCCGGCCATGGCCTCCAGCGCAGGGTCTCCGGCCTGTGCGTGGGACACGAACTGGGCGTCCGGATGCTTGCGCGGGTCTGCCGTATACAGGCCCGCCTGGTCCGTCAGGATGATCAATGCATCTGCTTCGATCAGGTTGGTCACGAGCGCGCCCAGCGTGTCGTTGTCGCCGAATTTGATCTCGTCCGTGACCACCGTATCGTTTTCGTTGATGACGGGCACCACGCCCAAGCGCAGCAGGGTGAACAGCGTCGAACGGGCGTTCAGGTAGCGGCGCCGGTTCGAGAGGTCGTCATGCGTGAGCAGGATCTGCGCCGTCTGCAACCCGTACTGGGCGAAGCTGCTCTCATAGGCGCGGGCCAGGCCCATCTGCCCGACCGCCGCAGCGGCCTGCAGTTCCGGAACCAGGGTGGGACGCTTGTCCCAACCCAGGCGCAACATGCCTTCGGCGATGGCGCCGCTGGAAACCAGCACGACCTCCTTGCCGAGCGCCCGCAGCCGCGCGATCTGCTCGGCCCAGCGCGCGAGGGCGCGCCTGTCCAGGCCGCGCCCCTCGTCGGTGACCAACGAGGAGCCGACTTTGATCACGAGCCGCCGGGCGGCGGCGATCACGGATGGGGTATTCATCGAGAACCGTGAGCGAATAAGGTGAAAATGGCCGCGGGGATGAAAAAGTCAGTCGTCGTCGCCCTCGGCCGGGGCATCGTCGACTTCCGTCCCTTCGACGGACGAAGCGCGGGCATCACCGCCGCTCGCAGGCCGGGAGGCAAAGCGGGGATCGTCGTCGAACCCCCGCTCGGCATCGCGCTGCGCGTCCAGCCAGTTCTGGACGGCCCACACCAGTTCCTGGGTCCCGTCCCCGGCGAGGGCAGAGATGCAGAAAACCGGGCCGTCCCAGCCCAGCTCCAGGCAGAACGCTTCCTTCAGCCCCTGTGGATCGTCCACCATGTCGATCTTGTTGAGCACCAGCCAGCGCGGCTTTTCGTAAAGGGCCGGATCGTAGCGGCGCAGCTCCTCGACGATCGCCCGCGCTTCATGGATAGGATCGACGGTGGGATCCACGGGCGCCACGTCCACCAGGTGCAGCAGCAGCCGGGTGCGAGACAAGTGGCGCAAGAATTGGTGGCCCAGGCCGGCCCCTTCCGAAGCGCCTTCGATCAGCCCGGGAATGTCGGCAATGACGAAACTGCGCTCAGCATCCGTGCGCACCACGCCCAGGTTGGGATGCAGCGTCGTGAACGGGTAATCGGCTACTTTGGGCCGCGCGTTCGATACCTTGCGGATCAGCGTAGACTTGCCGGCGTTCGGCATGCCGAGCAAGCCCACATCGGCCAGCACCTTGAGCTCCAGCCGCAGCTTGCGGTGTTCGCCCGGCCGGCCGTGCGTGAACTGGCGCGGCGCGCGATTGGTGCTGGACTTGAAATGCAAGTTGCCCAGCCCACCGGCGCCGCCGGCCGCCAGCACAACCTTTTGGCCATGGGTGGCCAGGTCGAACAGCAGCTCGTTGGTTTCCGCATCGTAGATCATGGTGCCGACGGGCATGCGCAGCGTAATGTCGCGCCCGCTCGCCCCGTACCGGTCCGAACCGCTGCCCTGCTCCCCGTTCTGCGCCCGGTGCACGCGCGCGTAACGGTAATCGATCAGCGTGTTGATGTTGCGATCGGCCACGGCGTACACGCTGCCGCCCCGGCCGCCGTCCCCACCGTCGGGACCGCCGAAAGGAATGAATTTCTCGCGGCGAAAGCTCGCCACGCCATTGCCGCCTTTGCCGGCAATCACTTCGATGGTGGCTTCGTCGACGAATTTCATAGAGAGAGGCCCATCTCTCACCTCGCGCCACGCCGCGCGAACAGCCGATGCGGGCAGAGCGGTGAAGCCGGCGCGCGGGCTCCCGGATCGGGCGGCGCCTGGAGATGGGACTTTAGCGTCCTTGCAAACAGACTTGCGATGATAATAAAAAAACGCCTCCGCGCTCAGGATGGCGCGGCGGCGCTGTTCTCGTCGAGGCGGTTTCGCGCCTCGGAGCTACGACTCAGGTCGGCGAGCGTCCTGTCCAGAGCAGCGCAACCACCGCTCCGACTCCCCCCGCCCTCTCAAGCTCCCCGGCAGGCCGGGATCGCGAGTCGCAGGCAGGGGAAAAGGATTACACCGGCTCGATGGAAACGGTCTGCTTGCGCAGAGCGCCCTTCACGCCGAACTGCACCCGACCGTCGACCAGGGCGAACAGGGTGTGGTCCTTGCCCACGCCGACGTTGACGCCGGGATGGAAACGCGTGCCACGTTGACGCACGATGATCGATCCGGCGGAGATCACTTGACCGCCATAGGCCTTGACACCCAGGCGTTTCGCTTCGGAATCGCGGCCGTTCCGGGTGGAACCGCCGCCTTTTTTCTGTGCCATGCTTGCACTCCTGCTTGTTCAGTTACCGATTCTTGACTACTTCCGACGGCCGGGCCGGCCCGCGATCAGGCGGAAATGGTGCCGATCTGGATTTCGGTGTAGTTTTGACGGTGGCCTTGGCGCTTCTGATAGTGCTTGCGCCGACGCATCTTGAAGATACGGACCTTGTCGTGGCGACCGTGCGCAAGAACCTTGGCCGTGACCACGGCACCGGACAGAAGGGGCGTGCCGACCTTGAGTTGATCGCCTTCGCCCACTGCCAGGACCTGGTCCAGCGTGATTTCTTGCCCAATGTCTGCCGGTATCTGTTCTATCTTGAGTTTCTCGCCGGCGGCAACGCGATACTGCTTTCCGCCGGTTTTTATGACCGCGTACATGGGATGACCTCTTAGGTACAAAGAACTACGGCAGGGAAAGGGAATGCCCCCAGGCCCCCGGGCCGTAAAAAAAGAATCGCCACAGCCCCAAGGAACCGATCGCGCTTGCAAGACAAGCTGACAAGCGGGATAGGAAATGAAGGCTGAACTCTAGAAAATAACACTAATTTGCGTGTTGCGTCAAGCCATCGGCCGCAAGAGCTTCTGCCTCGTATAATCTGTGGCTGCCGGGAAAAACGCCTTGCCCGGCGTTGTGCGGCGGCCATCGTGGCCCGGCGCGCACCGCCGGCCCTTCGTATTTCGGCATTGTCGCACCCCCTGGCTGCGACCAGCCAGTTTACCCACGGATTCCCCTTGAGCCTGCCGACCCTGTTCGCCCCCATCGCCGACGACATGAAGTGCGTCGATGCCGTCATCCGGGCACGCCTCGACTCCGACGTCCCGCTCATCCGCACCATCGCCGACTACATCATCGGCGCAGGCGGCAAGCGGATGCGCCCGGCCCTGCTCTTGATGATTGCGCGCGCCCTGGGTTACGAAGGGCAGCAGCACCACTTGCTGGCTGCGGTCGTGGAGTTCATCCATACCGCCACCCTGCTCCACGACGACGTGGTCGACGAATCGTCGTTGCGGCGCGGGCGCGCCACCGCCAACGCGGTGTTCGGCAATGCAGCCAGCGTGCTGGTGGGCGATTTCCTGCATTCCCGCTCGTTCCAGATGATGGTGGAAACGGGCTCGGTGCGCGTGATGCAAATTCTCGCCGATGCGACCAATGTCATCGCAGAAGGCGAAGTGCTCCAGCTGCTGAACGTGCACGACCCGCTGGTGACCGAGGAACGCTACTTGCAGGTGGTGCGCTACAAGACCGCCCGGCTGTTCGAGGCCTCGGCCCAGCTCGGCGCGGTCCTGGCGGGCGCCACGCCGGAGCACGAAGCCGCGGCAGCCGAGTACGGGCGCCGCGCGGGCACGGCCTTCCAATTGATCGACGACGTGCTGGACTACAGCGGCGACACCGAGGCGCTGGGCAAGAACCTGGGGGACGACCTGCGCGAAGGCAAGCCGACGCTGCCGCTCATCCGCCTGCTCGACGTCGGCACGCCGGCCCAGCAGGCGCTGGTGCGCACCGCCATCGAAAACGGCGAAGGCGATTTCGCGGCCGTGGCCGCCGCCATACGCGAATCGGACGCGCTGGATTACACTCGCGCCCGGGCCGAACGGGAAGCCCAAGCGGCAATCACCGCGATTTCCGGGTACCCCGTTTCCGCTTTTCGAGAATCTCTGTTAGAATTCTGCGCTTTCGCGATAAACCGAGATCGCTGAAAGTAAAATGCGGCTTTGCGCAGGCGCACGAGCCTGCAAGAAGCCGGAAAGTCAAGTCGGGGCGTAGCTCAGCCTGGTAGAGTACTGCGTTCGGGACGCAGGAGTCGGAGGTTCGAATCCTCTCGCCCCGACCATTCATCTGGTCGGACAAGCCTGTCTCAGGCACGCAAGCGCACAGTTCAAACTGTGCGTTTTTTGTTTCCGGCGCCAGCCCCGAGCGGCAGAATAGGGAAAAAGACTCCCCCACGCCCGCAACCCATGAAACCGTCCCCCGCCTCCGTCCTCCAGCACAGCTTCACCATCGAGACGCCGGGCCGCGGCTTTACCGAAATCACCGAACACGTCCGGCGCCTAGTACGCGCCAGCGCCGTGCAGGCCGGCCTGGCGCACATCTTCACCCGCCACACCAGCTGTTCGCTGCTCATCACCGAAAATGCCGACCCTGACGTGCGGAAAGACCTGGAACGCTACTTCGGGCGCCTGGTACCTGACGGCGATCCCATGTACGCGCACGATGCGGAAGGGCCGGACGACATGCCCGCCCACGTACGGGCCGCCTTGACGGCAGTCAGCGTGACGGTGCCCGTGGCCGGCGCCGACCTGGCCCTGGGCACCTGGCAAGGGATTTACCTGTGGGAACACCGGCTACGGCCGCATAGGCGGCACGTCGTCGTGACCCTGGTGGGATGCTGAGGCGCCGCAAGGCGCCCCGCCTTCAGAGGGAATTGCGCCCGGCCAAGCCGTCGGCGTAGCGCTCCCAGTTGCGCAACCGGTAGACCAAGTCGGCGGGCGTCTGGCCGGCCGGCGCACCGCCGGAGCAGAACACGCCATTGCGAAGCACGTGCTGGACAGTACCCGGAATCAGGTCGCGCCAGTCGTCATGCACGGCGCGCTGCCAGCCGGCGCCGGGGCGGTACAAGGCCACGGCACGCCATTCGCGCCGGCCGCAGCGCACCGATTCATAGGAAATATTCTCGGCACCCAGGTCGCTCACGGCGCGCAAGGTGTAGCGCACGATGAGGCCGGGCGCGATCTCGATCGAGCGCGGATCCACCCCGAAGCGGAAGTGATCGGTGCGGGACAGCGGCTCGATGGGCAATACGTCCTTCTCGGTCGGCACGGGAGGCAGCTTGGACCGCAAGGCTTCCCAGCCGGCGTCCGGTAGATTGCGCTGGGCGTCGATGTCGTCGAGCAGGTAGTTGCCATCGCGTGGCTGGCTGCCGCAGCCGGCCACGGCGGCGGCCACGCACGCGGCCCCGATCCAAGCAAAAATCCGGTTTACGGATCGCGCCAAGCGCTTTCCGTGGAAATCACTATGCATCATCCTCTTCCACTACGAGTCGGAACCCCGACGATACCCGAATCCACGCCGGCCCGCCCCGGGCCCCGTAGGGAAGATCAACCTTCGTGGGCGTCCCCAGGCAGGACAGGCGCCGGCTGCGGCTCGACCGGGCCGCGCCGGTGGGCCCCCACGTGCTGGCGCAGATAGCGGGTTTCGTGATTGCGGCGGAACAGCACCGTCGCCAGCTCGTTCAAGGCGAGCGTGTACACGTCGCGCTTGAACTCGATCACGGAATCCAGCGGCACCCAGTAAGAGCTCCAGCGCCAAGCGTCGAATTCGGGATGCGGCGACGCGCGCAGGCAGACATCGCTGTCGCGGCCCAGCATCCGGAGCAAGAACCAGATCTGCTTCTGCCCTTTGTAGTGCCCCCTCCACTCGCGTCGCACGAAGTGTTCGGGCACGTTATAGCGCAACCAGTCGCGTGTGCGACCCAATATCCGGACATGCTCGGGCCGGAGGCCCACCTCTTCATGGAGCTCGCGGAACATCGCCTGGACGGGGCTCTCGCCGTACTTGATGCCGCCCTGCGGAAACTGCCAGGAATGTTCGTTGACCCGCTTGCCCCAGAAGACCTCGTTCTTCTGGTTGACGAGGATGATGCCGACGTTGGGACGGTAACCTTCACGATCCAGCATGAGCCACCCCAGCGATTCTCATACAATTGAGTCGATTATAGGCCCAGGGGGCCAAACCCGTATCCATACACGTGAGCAACGCAATGCGCGCATCGCAGTTCCATATCGGCACCCTCAAGGAAGCCCCGTCCGACGCCGAAATCGTCAGTCACCAACTCATGACCCGCGCGGGTATGATCCGCAAACTCGCCGGCGGAATCTATACCTACATGCCCCTAGGCCTGCGCGTGATCCGCAAGATCGAAGGCATCATCCGCGAGGAAATGGACCGGGCGGGCGCCCTGGAGCTGCTGATGCCGGTGGTCCAGCCTGCCGAGCTCTGGATGGAGTCGGGCCGCTGGGAGCAGTACGGCCCCGAGCTACTTCGCATCAAGGACCGCCACGGGCGGGATTTCGTCCTGCAGCCGACCTCGGAAGAGGTCATCACTGACATCGCGCGCAACGAAATCCACAGCTGGCGCCAGCTTCCCAAGAACTTCTATCACATCCAGACCAAGTTCCGGGACGAGCGCCGCCCCCGCTTCGGGGTGATGCGCGGCCGCGAGTTCACGATGAAGGACGCCTACTCCTTCGACCGGGACGAGGCCGGCGCCCAAAAGAGTTACGACGCCATGTACGAGGCCTACGTGCGGATCTTTACCCGCATGGGGCTGACTTTCCGTGCCGTGGCGGCCGACACCGGATCGATCGGCGGCTCGCGCAGCCATGAATTCCAGGTCATCGCCGACACGGGTGAAGACCTCATCGTCTACAACCCTGCCACCCAGTACGCCGCCAACATCGAGCTGGCCGAGGCGCCCTGCCTGATTGCCCAGCGGGCCGCGCCCAGCCAGCCCATGCAGAAAGTGCCGACGCCGGGCAGGACCAAGTGCGAGGCGGTGGCCGAGCTCCTGGGCCTGCCGCTGACCAGCCACGTCAAATCCGTGGTGCTCGCGGTCGAGCCGGAGGAAGCCGGCCAGCCCGTGCAAATCTGGCTGCTGCTCCTGCGCGCCGATCATGAGCTCAACGAGATCAAGGCTGGCAAGATCCCCGGCCTCGACCGCGGCTACCGTTTCGCCACCGACGCTGAAATCGTCGAGCATTTCGGCTGCGTGCCCGGCTTCATCGGGCCGGTCGGCACCGCCAAGCCGGTCAAGATCGTGGCCGACCGGACGGTCGCCAACATGCACGACTTCGTGACCGGGGCGAACGAAGCCGACCACCACTACACCGGCGTCAACTGGGGGCGCGACCTGCCCGAGCCCGAGCTCGTCGCCGACTTGCGCAACGTCGTCGAAGGCGACCCGGCCCCCGACGGCACCGGCACGCTGTCCATCCAGCGGGGCATCGAAGTGGGCCACGTATTCTTCCTCGGCACCAAGTACTCGGCGGCGCTCAAGGCGACGTACCTGGACGAAACCGGCAAGCCGGCGCTGATGCAGATGGGCTGCTACGGCATCGGCGTCACCCGCCTGGTGGGGGCCGCCATCGAACAGCATCACGATGCCCGGGGCATCATCTGGCCGCGTGCGCTGGCGCCGTTCGAGGTGGTCGTATGCCCGGTAGGCTGGGGCAAGAGCGAGGCAGTGCGCGAAACGGCGACGCGGCTCTACAAAGAGCTCAAGCAGGCGGGCGTGGACGTCATCCTGGACGACCGCGACGAGCGCCCGGGCGTGATGTTCGCGGACTGGGAGCTCATCGGCGTGCCGGTGCGGGTCACCGTCGGCGACCGAGGCCTGAAGGACGGCGTGATCGAAATCCAGGGCCGGCGCGAAGGCGCTGCATCCAAGGTGCCCGCCGCCGAGGGCCTGTCCGCCGTGCTGGCCAAGCTCGGGCAAGCCAACTAATCCTTCCTCCCCGGCAGCGCGAGAGCGCGCCGCCGGGCACGGGGCCGGCTATTCGCTCCGGATGTTGCGCGCCTTGATGACTCGCTCCCACTTGCTGCGCTCGTTGGCGATGAAGGCGGCGAACTGGGCGCGCGTCATGCCCGTCTCGACCAGCCCCGAATCGCGCATGTAACGCTGCACGTGCGGCACTTTCAGCGCCTCGGATACGTCACGGTGGATTTGATCCTTCACGGCATCCGGCGTGCCGGCCGGCGCGAAGAAACCAAACCAGCTGCCCGAGACCACCCCCGGCAGCCCTGCCTGGGGGAAGGTGGTCAGGTCGGGCGCTTCGACCAAGCGCTCCTCGGCCGCCACGGCAATGGCGCGCAACTTCCCCTGCTTGACCAGGGCAAGCGAAGCCGGGAAGTGAAACATCGCGTTCACGTGCCCGGCGAGTAAATCGGCCAAGGCCGGGCCGGCCCCCTTGTACGGCACATGCAAGATCGGGATCCCGGCTTCCGAAGCCAGCAGCTCCGCCGTCAAATGGGGACTAGACCCGTTGCCGGTCGAAGCGAACTTGAGCTCCCCCGGATGCGCCTTGGCGTACGCGAGCAGCCCAGCTACGTCCTGCACCGGGACGCTGGGGTGGACGTACAAGACATTGGCGGCCGTGCCGCCCATGGCCACGGGCGCAAGCGCGTCAGGCTCATAAGGCAGCGACTTCATCAGGATCTGGTTGGTCACGAATCCCGTGCTGGTAAAGAGCAGGGTATGGCCGTCGGCTTCGGCCCGTGCCACTTGCGCCGTCCCTATCGTCGTGCCGCCCCCGCCCCGGTTCTCGACCACGACGCTCTGCTTCCACTTCTTGCCGAGCTCGGTCGCCAATTGGCGGACCAAGCCGTCGGTCAAGCCGCCGGGCGGGAAAGGCACCACGATTTGCACCGTGCGGGCGGGGAAATTTTCCGCCTGGGCCGGCGCCATCGGGGCCATGCCAACCCATGCCGCCAACGCGGAAACCACCCAACTTGCGCCTGGGCGCCACGACCGAGTCCTGCCAGAACCATTCATTTGCTGCGTCCCCTCTGTATATGATGATTATCGAGCACGCATTATTCGCCAATTAATTGATTCGATCAACTAACTGGTTGATAATATCCACAATTTGTGGCCAACTGGAGGAGCAGCAATGGGCACGTCGACGGGAGATCGCTACGAATGCGTAGTGGCAGGCGCGGACATACTTGGTGAAGTGCCCATGTGGTGCGACCGCACGCGCCTATTGTGGTGGGTGGACGTGCGCCGCGCGGCGCTTCAGTCCTACGACCCGGCGACCGGCCGCCACATGGCGCGGCGGGTCGCCGAAGGCATGCTGATCGGTAGCATGGCGATGCGCCGCGACGGCGGCTTCCTGTTGGCGACCAACTCGGGGTTCTATACCTACGATCCCGATGCCAACGAGCCGCCGCGGCCGCTGTTCAACCCCGAGCCCGACCTGCCCGGCAACCGGCTCAATGACGGACGATGCGACCGGCGCGGCCGCTTCTGGGTCGGCAGCATGGTCGATGCCGAGCGCATTCCTGGTGGGAAGCTGTACTGCCTGGAACCGGACCTGCGCTGCCGGACCATACTGGAAGGCATTGTCGTGCCCAACTCCATCGCCTGGAGCCCGGACGATCGCACCATGTATTTCGCCGACACGCACCGTCAATTGATCTGGGCGTTCGACTACGACCCGGACGACGGCGTCGTGACCCGCCAACGCGTGTTCAAGGACTGGAGCCACCAAAAAGGCCGCCCCGACGGCGCCGCCATCGACGAAGACGGCTGCCTTTGGACCGCCATGGTCGCGAGCGGCCAAGTCATCCGGCATACGCCCGATGGCGAGGTGGACCGCGTGATTCAACTACCCGTGTCCAATCCGACGTGCCCCGCCTTCGGCGGGGACAACTTGGACATCATGTTCGTCACCAGCCATTCGCAGCGCCTGGGAGACCAATTGTCGCGGGAACCGCTCGCGGGCGGCCTGTTCGCCATCCACACCGGTTGCCGCGGGCTGCCCGAACCGCGCTTCGCGGGCTGACCGGAACCGGAATCAGCGCAGCGGGACGGCGGGCTCCGCCGGACGCTCCTGGGCCGCCGCCCAGTCCGCGACCTGCCGCGCAACGGCATCCGCCGCCCGGCCGAAGGCATCCACGACGAAGGGCACGCCCGTCCCGTCCGACCGTTCCGAGACCTCGAAGGCGCGCGAAGCCACGATGCGCCGCGAGGCGGGGGCCACCAAGTGCGCCTGCAGCGCAATGACGGCATAAGGCTCGCCCCCCCGGTATTCGCTGTGGAAGGCCCTCAGGTCGGTATCCAGCTCGAGTTCAGCCTGAACGTTGCTGTCCGAAGTCGTCACGTTTTGGAATCGACCGTTGGCGCGCAGGGCTTCGGTGAGCCTGTCGCGCATCATGACCGGCGGGATGTCGGCCCATCGCGCCCCGGCGTAGCTGCTGATGCGGTTGGCTTCGGCGATGACGGCGATGCGTGGGTTTTCCAAGCGATACGTGGTGTTCGGCATCGTCACCCGCAGCGTTCCCCGGCCGTTGGTGGATGCAGGCGGCGGCGTCAATGCCGACGGCAGGCGATAGACGTCGACGGCACGGCGCTCGGGCAACACCGAGCAGGCCGCGATCCACGACAACGCAGCGATGGCGGCCAGTCGGCCGGCACGGCGGACAGGGATCATGGGGTGAACTCCTTGGGCTGTTCGCGGCCCAGCAGGTAATCGGCCGGGTTATCCTCCAGGCGCCGGGTAATGGTGCGCAGCGACGCCAAGGTCGAGCGCAACTCTCGCAGGGCCGCGCCGAGCTCGTTGAGGCTTTGCGCGCCATTGCTGATCGCGCCGCGATTTTCCTGGACCAGCGCATCGATGCTGGCGCCCGCGCGCGCCAGGGACTGCATGGCCTCCTGCGCGCTCGTCATCGTGACGGGCCCCTGCTCGGCGACCAGGCGGTCGGCATGGCCCACCAGCGCGGAAGTGCGCTGCAGCGCTTCATCGGCCTGGCGGCTCACCCGCGACAGGCTCTGCACCAGTGCGGCGAAATCCTCGCGCTGGGCGGCGATCGCACCGGTCGCCTCTTCCAAATTCCGCAGCACGCGCGTGAGCTGCTGCGCGTTCTCGTCCGACAGGATGCGCCGCGAGCTTGCGACCAGCTCATTGATATTGAGCATCAAGTCTTCTCCGCCGGCCAACAATTGGTGCAAAGGCGACGGCGAGGCGATGATTACAGGCACCTCGTTTTCCTTGCCGACCAGGGGCGGGCTCTCCGGCGTCCCGCTGCCAAGCTGGATGACAGCGGTGCCCGTCACGCCGGTCAGGCGCAGCTGGGCGTTCGTGTCTTCCTTGATCGGCACATCGCTGCGGATCCGGATGCGCGCCACGACCTTGCGCGGATCGGCCGGGTCGAGTGCCAGCCGGGCGACGTCCCCGACCCGGATGCCGTTGTACATGACGGCGCTCCCTACCGAGAGCCCGTTCACCGCCTCATTGAAAACGACGTCGAATTCAGAAACCTTGGCGTCGGAATGGGTCTTCGCCAGCCACAGCGCGAACAATAGCCCGGCGGTGACCGCGACGAGGACGAACAATCCGATGACGACGTGATGCGCGCGTGTTTCCATCTCATTCATCCATTCGAACGGCGCGGGTCGAAGCATAGGCCGCCGCGCGGGCGCGGGGCCCCTGGAAGTATTCCTGCACCCACGGATCGGCGACGCGCTCGACGACGTCGAGCCGATCGGCCACCAGCACCTTTTTCTGCGACAGGACGGCGACCCGGTCACAGATCGTATAAAGCGTATCCAGGTCATGGGTGACCAAGAACACCGTCAGTCCCAGCGCATTGCGCAAGGTCAGGATCAATTGGTCGAACGCACCTGCGCCGATGGGATCCAAGCCCGCCGTCGGCTCGTCCAGGAACAGCAGGTCGGGGTCGAGCGCCAATGCGCGGGCCAGTGCAGCGCGCTTGACCATGCCGCCTGATAGGGAGGCAGGATATTTGTTCCCGGCGTCGGCCGGAAGCCCGGCCAGCGCCAGCTTCATGCGTGCCAGGCGCTCGGCCTCGGCGCGTGGCAGCCGGGCATGCTCGATCAACGGCAGCGCGACGTTCTCCGCCACGGTCAGGGAGGAAAACAGCGCGCCGCGCTGGAACAGTACCCCCATGCGCCGCTCCAGCCTCGAGCGCGGCCCGGCAGGCAAGGCAGTGAGGTCCTGGCCGAAGACGTGGACCGCGCCCGCGGTGGGTCGCCGCAGGCCCACGATAGAGCGCAGCAGCACCGACTTCCCCGAGCCGGAACCGCCGACGACGCCAAGGATTTCCCCCCGGTAGATATCGAGGTCCAGGTCGCGATGGACGACCTGCCGGCCGAACTGGTTGACCAAGCCGCGCACCTGGACCAGGGGCGTCCCGCTTACCATCCCATCTCCATGAAGAACAGGGCCGCCAGCGCGTCGAGCAAAATGACCATGAAAATGCACTGCACCACGCTGGAGGTCGTATGCTCGCCCACTGACTGCGCGCTACCCGCGACCTTGAACCCTTCCAGGCAGCCGATGACGGCGATGATGAAAGCAAAGACGGGCGCCTTCACCATGCCCACGAAGAAATGGCGCAAATCCAGGTGCTCGCGCAGGATGCCGAGAAACATGGCGGGCGGAATGTCCAGGCTGATGGCGCACACCGCCATGCCCCCCGCGATGCCGGTCAGCATGGCAAGAAAGGTGAGCAGCGGCAGCGAGATCAACAGCGCCATCACGCGCGGCAGGACCAGCAGATTGACCGGATCCAGTCCGAGCGCGCGTATGGCATCGACTTCCTCGTTGGCCTTCATGGACCCGATCTGGGCCGTGAACGCGCTGGCAGTCCGCCCGGCCATCAGGATGGCCGTCAGCAGCACGGCGAACTCCCGCAGAAAGGCAAACCCCACGAGGTCGACGGTATAGAGGGTCGCGCCGAAGTCGCGCAATACCGTCGCGCCCAGGAACGCCACGACCGCGCCCACCATGAAGGTCAACAGCGCGATGATGGGAACCGCATCCAGGCCGGTCTGCTCGATTTGCGCGACGGTCGCGGTAATGCGCCAGCGGCGCGGACGGACGGCAGCCGCCGCCAGGGCCTGCAAGGTCAACCCGATGAACCCCAGGAGGCTGACCGCGTGCGCCCAGACGACTTCGGCTGCCCGGCCAATGCGGCCGAGCAGCTCGCGCATCGTGCCTTCGCGGCGCGGGGTCGTCGCTTCGGCCGCATCTGCGGCCGCCGAGGCGACGGCAAGCAGTAATGCACGGCGGGCGGAATCCAGCCCTGCCTCCGCTTCTACGCACCGGGCCAGCTTTTCCGGGCCTACGGCTTGGACCAGCAACGCAGCGCCGGCGGTATCGATCGCGGTGAGTCCCTGCAGCGCCAAGCTAGCGACGTTTTCCGCTTGCACGCGATCGAGTTGCGCACGCAACCAGGCATGGTGCACGAGGGTCCAGTCGCCGCGCACGACCAGCCGCCCGGGTGCGGACGCATCCCACCCCAACTCCCCGGGCCACCCGGCCTGCCCGTGCGGGCCACCGGTGGGAGAGGCGCCAGCGCCCTCCCCGACGCGAGAGCCCGCCTTCGTCATATCGCGGACACCGTGCACACGCAAAGAACCCTCTCTATATATATTGAGTTATTGCCGCCGCGCCTGCCGCTCTTCTTCCTTACTTGAAACCGGGCAATCCTTTCATGCCCCGCAGGGCCTTCATGCCCCCCATGGCACGCATCATCTTGGCCATGCCGCCCTTTTTCATCTGCTTCATCATGGCCTGCATCTGCTCGAACTGCGACAGCAGGCGGTTGACCTCCTGCACCTGGACACCGGCGCCTGCGGCGATGCGGCGCTTGCGCGAGGCCTTGAGGATTTCGGGCTTGCTGCGCTCCAGCTCGGTCATGGAATTCAGGATGCCCTCCATGCGGCGGATCTGCCGGCTCGCCTGCTTGGCATCGACCTGCGACGCCGCCTGCGCAAATTGCGCCGGCAGCTTCTCGAGCAGGGAGCCCATGTCGCCCAAATTCTTCATTTGCGCGATCTGGGCGCGAAAGTCGTTGAGGTCGAACTTGTCGCCCGACTTGAGCTTGGCGGCGAGCTTCTGTGCCTCGTCGACGTCGATGGCGCGCTGGGCCTCTTCGACCAGAGACAGGATGTCGCCCATGCCGAGGACCCGTTGCGCCATGCGCTCGGGGAGGAAGGGCTCCAGGCCGGCCAGCTTTTCCGACACGCCGACGAACTTGAGCGGCTTGCCCGTCACATGGCGCACCGACAGCGCCGCCCCGCCGCGCGCGTCGCCGTCGAGCTTGGTCAGTACCACGCCGGTGAGCGGCAGGGCGTCGTTGAAGGCCTTGGCGACATTGACCGCGTCCTGCCCCAACATGGCATCGACGACGAACAAGGTCTCGATGGGGTTGAGCAGGGCGTGCAGGGCCCGGATCTCGTTCATCATTGCTTCGTCGATGCCCAGGCGCCCGGCGGTATCGACGATCAGCACGTCATAGAAATGACGGCGGGCATGGTCGAGCGCCTGGCGGGCGATCTCCTCGGGAGCCTGGTCGGAGGACGAAGGCAGGAAGTCGACGCCGGCCTGGGCCGCAACGGTCTTCAACTGATCGATGGCCGCCGGACGGTAGACGTCGGCACTGACCACGAGCACTTTCTTCTTGCCGGTCTTGCGCCCGTTCTGGACATGGCCGCCCTCGGCCAGCCAACGCGCCAGCTTGCCGGTGGTGGTGGTCTTGCCCGAGCCCTGCAAGCCCGCCATGAGGATCACCGCCGGGGGCTGCTGGGCCAGCGAGAGCTCGCTCGCATACGGACCGAGGTCGCCTCCCATCAAGGCGGTCAGCTCTTTGTGAACCACGCCGACCAAGGCCTGGCCGGGCGTCAGGCTGCCCATGACCTCCTCGCCCAACGCCTTTTCCTTGACCTTGGCGATGAATTCGCGCACGACAGGCAGCGAGACGTCCGCCTCGAGCAAGGCCAGGCGCACCTCGCGCAGCATTTCCTGCGTATTCGCCTCGGTCAGCCGGGCCTCTCCCTTCAGGGTTTTGACGACGCGGGACAGCCGGGCGGTAAGGTTATCGAGCATGAATAGGATCGCTTACACTTCCATATGGATATGGGAATTGTATTGCACGCACTGGCCTCGGCCGGTTACGCCTTGTTGACGGCGCTCGCGTGGCGAGCCGTCTCCTTGCACCCCGAAACCCGGACGGGCTTGGTCGAACGCCTGGGGCTGGCGCTGGTGCTGGTCGCGCACGGCTGCGCGGTCCAGCAAGCCATGCTTGGCGATGGTCACTTGCGCCTGGGCTTTGCCCTCGGGATCTCCGCCGCGCTACTGCTGGGACTCATCGTCTACTGGGCCGAAAGCCTCTGGGTCGCCATCGACGGGTTGCGGCTCTGGCTCATGCCGCTGGGCGCAGTCGGCACGCTGGTCGTCGTACTGTTTCCGGAAGGCCGGGTGATCGCCCATGCCGACAGCGGCTGGCTGCGCGTGCACCTCGCCCTCTCCATGGCAGCCTACAGCATGATCACCATCGCCGCCCTGCACGCGCTGCTGATGGCCTCGGCAGACCGCCGGCTGCACGACATCTCGGCCAGCGCGCCGCCCGAGCGGGGCCACGCGGCGCGAGTGTATGCGCGCCTCCTGGACGCCGTGCCCCCCTTGCTGGTGCTCGAGCGCCTGCTGTTCCGCCTGATCTGGATAGGCTTCGTGCTGCTGACGCTGGCCGTGATCACCGGCATCGTCATCTCGCTGTCTCTCTCGGGCGTCGTGCTGCCGCTCGATCACAAGACCATCTTCACGCTGTTGTCATGGATGACATTCGGCACGCTGCTCCTCGGCCGCGAGGTCTGGGGATGGCGCGGGCGCATCGCGCTGCGCTGGACGCTGGTCGGCTTTGCGTTCCTGCTGCTGGCCTATACGGGCACCCGCTTCGTGCTCGAGTTCATCTTGAAGAAGTAACCGGGTAGCGCCCTCGCCAACCGCCGTCAGGACTCTGTTCGCCCATGGGCAAGCTTCTCTTCTGGGTTTTTGTCATTTTGGTCGCGCTGCTGGTGGCACGCATCGCGGCTCGAAGCGCTGTGAAAGGCCAGCGCCGTGCCGCCCGGCGAGCCGATGCCACGCGCTTTCCCGCCGACGGGATGGTCCGCTGTGCTCATTGCGGCATTCACTTACCTAGTTCGGAAGCCGTCCGGCGCAAGGGCTACAACTATTGCACGCTCGCCCACTCGCTCAAGGGGCCGGGCAGATGACGCCTTTCGACACGCCCGCCCGGCTCGATCCGCACGGCTGGCTCGAACACCCGGCGGTCCGCATCGTGCCCTCGCCGAACGTCGACGACAGGCCGGCCGGCACGGAGGTCTCGCTGTTGGTGCTGCACAATATCAGCCTACCCCCGGGCGAGTTCGGCGGCCCCTACATCGAGTCCCTGTTTACCAACACGCTCGATTGCGACGCCCATCCCTGGTTCGGGTGCCTGCGCGGCCTGAAGGTCTCGGCCCATTTCCTCATCGACCGTGGCGGGTCCGTCATCCAGTTCGTGAGCACCGAGCGACGCGCCTGGCATGCCGGCGTGTCGTTCCACGATGGCCGCGAGCGTTGCAACGATTTTTCGATCGGCATCGAGCTGGAAGGTTGCGACACGGTTCCCTTCACCGACGCGCAGTACCGCGCGCTCGCCTGGCTCACGCCTGCCCTTCGCGCCCGGTATCCGCTGACGGCCGTGCGCGGCCACGAGCACATTGCGCCCGGCCGCAAGACCGACCCCGGCCCGGCTTTCGATTGGCAGCGCTATGGCCGGGAGACCGGCTGGGACGCATTGCCCCCCCCGGGCGGGCAATCCTGATCCGGCGCTGGACACGACGGGCGCTGCGGCACAGCCGCAATGGGCTTGGCCTGAGCCGGTCCCGGCGTTGCCGGGATTCCCCTGGGTCGATAAGAGAACCACGCTCGCCCGAACGGGCGCCTCGCTCCCGACACCTGTAGAATCTCGCCCTCGCTCAAGAGCGTGCCGACGCCGAGCCGCTGTTTCACGCATCGCAAAGGCCGCAGTTCACGCGCCCTTCGTGCCCCTTCTTGCGTGAAACATGCATGGTTGCTGGCTGTCTAAAAACAGAGGTCCGAATTACCTATACGAGCGGCGGACTCTCTCCGCCTGCAACATTTTGACACTTGCCGTACAATCTGCACCCCCCTAGAATTAGTGGCTCGCAGGCCGCACACCACTAGATGTAGTGGCCGCACCGCATGGGAGGGGAAAACATGGCTTATCCAAACCAGCCCGAAGTGCGACGTCCGCTCTTGCTTCGCACTTCGCCGTTCGGCCCCGAGGCGCGTTGTCGCGCGGCCTGACGCCCTTGTGGTCCCGAATTTTTTTCCGCTTCAAATCCCCAGAACTCTCGAGTACGGCGCGGCTCACCCTCCGCGCCTTTTGCATCCAGGAGGCCTTATGCAACTCTCGACACCCTCGGCCCAACCGAACGCTGCGCCGCCCGCTGCCCAGCCCGCAACGTTCGAGGCCGAACAAACCGCATATGCCGACTACAAGGTCATCCGGCGCAACGGCGCCGTAGTCGGCTTTCAACCGAGCAAGATTTCGATTGCCCTGACCAAGGCCTTCCTCGCCGTCCACGGCGGTCAGGGTGCCGCTTCCGCGCGCGTGCGCGAGCTCGTCGAAAAGCTGACCCAGCAAGTCGTGCAGGCGCTGATTCGCCGCCAGCCCACCGGTGGCACCGTGCACATCGAAGACATTCAGGACCAAGTCGAACTAGCGCTGATGCGCTCGGGCGAACATGACGTCGCGCGCGCGTACGTGCTGTATCGGGAAAAGCGCGCCCAGGAACGCGCGCAGAAGCAGCAGGCTGAAGCCGAGCAGCCCGTCCTGCATGCGACCGAGAACGGCCTGCGCATCCCGCTCGACCCGCAACATCTGCAAAACATCATCCGCGCCGCGTGCACGGGCCTGGAAGAATTCGTCTCGGCCGAGGCCATTTTCAAGGAAACCGTCAAGAACCTGTACGACGGCGTTTCCACTGACGAGATCTTCAAGTCCGCCATTCTCGCGGCGCGCTCTTACCTGGAAAAAGACCCGGCCTATAGCAAGGTCACGGCACGCCTCTTGCTGCACACCATCCGCAAGGAGGTGCTGGGCGAGGAGGTCGAACAAAGCGCCATGGCGACCCGCTATGCCGAATATTTCCCTCAGTTCATCGCCCGCGGCATCGAAGGCGGGCTGCTTGATCCGCGCCTGGCCACGTTCGACCTGGCGCGCCTGGGTGCTGCGCTGGACCACGAGCGCGACCTGCAATTCACCTACCTCGGGCTGCAGACGCTCTACGACCGCTATTTCCTGCACATCCAGGGCAAGCGCATCGAACTGCCGCAGGCCTTCTTCATGCGCGTCGCCATGGGTCTGGCGCTCCAAGAGAAGGATCGCGAGGGGCGGGCCATCGAGTTCTACCGGATCCTGTCGTCGTTCGACTTCATGAGCTCGACGCCGACCCTCTTCAACTCGGGCACCCTGCACTCGCAGCTGTCGTCGTGCTACCTGACCACCGTTTCCGATAGCCTCGAAGGCATCTACGACGCCATCAAGGAAAACGCGCTGCTGGCCAAGTACGCTGGCGGCCTGGGCAACGACTGGACGCCCGTGCGGGCGCTGCGCAGCCACATCAAAGGCACCAACGGCGAAAGCCAGGGCGTCGTGCCCTTCCTGAAGGTCGTCAACGATACGGCCGTCGCGGTCAACCAAGGCGGCAAGCGCAAGGGCGCCGTGTGCACGTACCTGGAAACCTGGCACCTGGACATCGAGGAATTCCTGGAGCTGCGCAAGAACACCGGCGACGAGCGCCGCCGCACGCACGACATGAACACGGCCAACTGGATTCCCGACCTGTTCATGAAGCGCGTCATGGAAAACGCCGAGTGGACCCTGTTCTCGCCCTCGGACTGCCCCGACCTGCACGACAAAGTCGGCAAGGAGTTCGAAAAGGCCTACCTCGCCTATGAGGAAAAGGTCGCCCGCGGCGAACTGAAGCTGTACAAGAAGATCCCGGCCGTCACCCTGTGGCGGAAGATGCTGTCGATGCTGTTCGAGACCGGCCATCCGTGGATCACCTTCAAGGACCCGTGCAACATCCGCTCGCCGCAACAGCACGTGGGCGTGGTCCACAGCTCCAACCTGTGCACCGAAATTACGCTCAATACCAGCGAGACGGAGATCGCGGTCTGCAACCTGGGCTCGGTCAACCTGGTTGCACACCTGAAGACCAACGCCGACGGCACGGTCGAACTCGATCACGAAAAGCTCCGCCGCACCATCCGTGTCGCCATGCGCATGCTCGACAACGTGATCGACATCAACTACTACGCCGTCGACAAGGCCCGCAACTCCAACCTGCGCCATCGTCCGGTTGGCTTAGGCATCATGGGCTTCCAGGACGCCCTGCACATCATGCGGGTGCCGTACGCATCCGAAGCGGCGGTGGAGTTCGCCGATCGCTCGATGGAAGCCGTGTGCTACTACGCTTACCTCGCCTCGACCGAATTGGCCGAAGAGCGCGGGCGCTATTCCACGTTCGAAGGCTCGCTCTGGGATCGCGGCATTCTTCCGCAAGACACGATCAAGATGCTCCGCGAAGAGCGTGGCGGTTATGTGGATGTGGACGAAAGCTCGTCCTTGGACTGGAATGCGTTGCGTGAGCGCATCAAACTGCACGGCATGCGCAATTCCAATTGCGTCGCTATTGCCCCGACGGCAACGATTTCCAATATCATTGGCGTATCTGCGTGCATTGAACCGACTTATCAAAACTTGTACGTCAAATCGAATCTGTCCGGCGAATTCACGATCGTCAACGATTACTTGGTGCGTGACCTCAAGAAACTCGGTTTGTGGGACGAGGTAATGATCGCAGACCTGAAGTACTTCGACGGAAGTCTCGCCAAGATCGATCGGGTTCCTCCCGAGCTTCGCAAGCTGTACGCGACGGCCTTCGAGATCGAACCCCGCTGGCTCGTGGAATGCGCAGCACGCCGTCAGAAGTGGATCGACCAGTCGCAATCGCTCAACATCTACATGGCGGGTGCGTCGGGCAAGAAACTCGATGAAACGTACAAGCTGGCTTGGCAGCGCGGGCTGAAAACCACGTACTACCTGCGCACCCTGGGTGCGACCAGCGCTGAGAAATCGACCGGCCGCGGCGGCGAGCTGAACGCCGTGCCCACGGTACCGTCCAATGCGGGCTTGTCCGCGGCGGGCACCAATCTCCCGGAACCGGAAATCGTCGGGGCGGTATGTACCATGAAACCGGGTGACCCCGGCTTCGAAGAGTGCGAAGCTTGCCAATAATCCCCGCTGAATACCGGAGTCGATCTATGTTGTCTTGGGACGAAGAAGTTTCCCCCTCCAAGCCGGCGCCTCAGCTCGCAGGAGCTGCCGCGCTCGGCCAACACGCAGCCGCGTTCGACGAGGTCGCGCTGGCTGCGGGCGCCGCGGCGCCCGCGGACGCCACCTCGCGTCGCGTGAATATTGCCGACAAGCGCATCATCAACGGGAAGACGGACGTCAACCAGCTGGTCCCGTTCAAGTACAAGTGGGCCTGGGAGAAGTACCTGGCCACCTGCGCCAACCACTGGATGCCGCAGGAAATCAACATGTCGCGCGACATCGCGCTGTGGAAGAACCCGAACGGCCTGACCGAAGACGAGCGCCGCATCGTCAAGCGCAACCTCGGGTTCTTCGTCACGGCCGACTCGCTCGCCGCGAACAACATCGTGTTGGGCACCTACCGCCACATCACGGCGCCGGAGTGCCGGCAGTTCCTGCTGCGCCAGGCCTTCGAAGAGGCGATCCACACGCACGCCTACCAATACATCGTCGAGAGCCTGGATCTGGACGAGTCGGAGATCTTCAACGCCTATAACGAGATCCCGTCCATCCGCGCGAAGGACGAATTCCTGATCCCGTTCATCGACGTCATCGCCGACCCGACCTTCAAGACCGGTACGCCGGAGGCCGACCAGAAGCTGCTCAAGTCGCTGATCGTCTTCGCCTGCCTGATGGAAGGCCTGTTCTTCTACGTCGGGTTCACGCAGATCCTGGCGCTGGGCCGTCAAAACAAGATGACGGGCGCTGCCGAGCAGTACATGTACATCCTCCGGGACGAGTCCATGCACTGCAACTTCGGCATCGACCTCATCAACACGATCAAACTCGAGAACCCTCATCTGTGGACGCCCGAGTTCCGCGAGGAAATCCGCGGCCTCTTCCGCAAGGCAGTCGAGCTCGAATACGCATATGCCGAAGACACCATGCCGCGCGGCGTGCTGGGGTTGAACGCGCCCATGTTCAAGTCGTACCTGCGCTTCATCGCCAACCGTCGCTGCCAGCAGATCGGCATCGAGCCGCTGTTCCCGCAGGAAGAGAACCCCTTCCCATGGATGGCGGAAATGATCGACTTGAAGAAAGAACGCAACTTCTTTGAAACCCGTGTGATCGAGTACCAGACTGGCGGAGCGCTGAGCTGGGACTAGACACACGCAAACAGGATCAGGCGCCCATCGGGCGCCCGGCAGGGCCCGGACAGGTTCAGACGCGGGCGCGAGGGGCAAAGGCCCCCGCCCAGCGCGCCGTCCGGCCCCTGCGCATGCTGCTTTGTAGAATGCGAAGCGGCGGCGACCGGGCGAACGAGGCGTCATCCGGCAGGCGGACGACCGCCTGCCAAGTCATTCGACATGGGTCGCACCGGTTGCGGGGTATGTCGAATGGCTGTGTGCAGCATTCATTAGCGCAAACTGATTCCGCTGTGGAGGCAGTTGATCGACAGCAGGGCTTGCGCCGATGAATAGCCCGTGAGGATGGTCCGAGCGGGTTCGTGTTCTGGGTCCCTGAACGTCTCGTAAAGGAGCAGACCATGGCGACAGCCAAGAAGGCCGCGAAGAAGGCGGCAGCCAAGAAAGCCCCGGCCAAAAAGGCGGCAGTCAAGAAAGTAGCAGCGAAGAAGGCTCCGGCCAAGAAAGCCGCTGTAAAGAAAGTCGCAGCGAAGAAGGCGCCGGCCAAGAAAGCCGCTGTGAAGAAAACCGCTGCCAAGAAGGCCCCGGCCAAGAAAGCTGCAGTGAAGAAGACCGCGGCCAAGAAAGCCCCGGCCAAGAAGGCTGCAGTGAAGAAAACCGCTGCCAAGAAGGCCCCGGCCAAGAAGGCTGCAGTGAAGAAGACCGCGGCCAAGAAGACGACCGCGGCGAAGAAGGCGCCGGCCAAGAAAGCTGCAACCAAGAAGGCTGCAGCCAAAAAGCCTGCTGCCAAGAAGGCTTCCGCCAAGAAGCCCGCAGCCAAGAAGCCTGCCCCTGCACCGTCCACCGCGGCGGCTCCGGGCGCCAAAACGGCCCTCAACCCCGCGGCGGCTTGGCCCTTCCCTACGGGCAGCCGCCCGTAAGCGAACCATCGGAGCGCCTGGCGCTCCGATGTCGCCCCGTCCAGGTGCAAGCTTGGACGGGGTTTTTGCATTGAAGAAGGGTCTCGCTTCCAGGCGACTGTGCGACAATCAGAGCCCGACGTTTTACCGCCTGCGGAACAGGCGCAACCGGAGCCTTCATGTTTGGCGACATTGCCCAATTCCTCCTCAACATCCTCGCGACACTGTACGGCGCGGTGCTCTTGCTGCGGCTATGGCTGCAGTTCGTCCGCATGCCGCCTTACAACCCGATTTCCCGCACCGTGTTCCAGTTCACGGACTGGATCGTCGTGCCACTGCGCAGGGTGATCGGCGGCCGCGGAGGCATAGACTGGGCCTGCGTGGTGGCGGCGTGGGTGACCGCACTGGTTTACCTGGCGGCAGTCATGATGGTGGACGGCATCAATCCCACGTCGCTCTTCCCCGAGGCGCTGTGGATCGCCCTGCTGCTACTGCTCAAGTGGGGAATCAACCTGGTGATGTGGGTAACGCTGCTGATGGTGATCCTGTCGTGGGTGAATCCGCGCGCCCCGGCCATGCCCGCGCTGCACGCGCTCACCGCGCCGCTGCTCGACCCCATCCGCCGCATGCTGCCGGCAATGGGCGGGCTCGATCTTTCGCCGCTCGTCCTGTTCCTGATCACGCAGATCGCGCTGATGGTGTTGTCCCGTATCGGACTACCCGTATTCGGCCTGTAAGGCCGGGCCCAGCCGCCACTGCGCCGGGGCCGGATGCAAACACAGGCCGGTCGGCAGAGATGCCGGCCGGCCTGTCCGTTTCAGTGGGAAACGACCGCTGGCGGTATTGCTTACAAGTGCGTGACGCGGGTCACCCCGGAGCCGCTCAACACCCGCACCCGGTCCCCCACGTAGAACTTTTCGTCGGCTTCCTGCACGATGGAGCGCACTTCCCCGTTCTCGAAGCGGACGGTGATCTCCAACCCGGTGCGCTTGGACAAACCGCCCTCGACGGCCTGCCCCGCGACGCCGCCGGCGATGGCGCCGAGCACGGACGCGATGATCTGCCCGCGGCCGCCGCCTATCGTGCTACCGGCCACTCCGCCGACGATCGCGCCGCCGGCCGTGCCGACGCCGGTCTGCCCGCGATCGATGGTGACTTCCCGGACCGACTCCACCGTGCCCAGGCGCACCACCTGCTCGCGCTGGGCCTGGTTGCGGTCGTAAACGGACGCCGAATTGCTACCCGTCGCGCACCCGGCCAACAAGGCCAGGGCAGACAACGCCGCCGCAACGGCCATGGCGCGGCCACGACCGGCCTTCAGGGGGAAAGACGCAATGAATCGATCCATAAAGCCATCCTGAAAAATCGGATAGGTGCCGCAGCACTATCTCGTCATCAAAAACACGTACAACCCTTCGACTGGATTTATACCCCGCCGGTTCGCCCCCGCGGCCCAGGAGGGCGGCATCCGTCACGCTAGGTTGTTTCAAAGCATAACGAATTGCGGGACGGCCGGGAACCGACGGGCTCAGGCGTGGGGCAGGCTCAGGCCATAGCTCCGGTCGAGCCGGGCCGAGATTTCCTCGCGGCTCAACACGTGGTTCTGCGGCCCCCGGCTGGCAACCTTGATGGACCCCATCAAACTCGCCAACTTGCAGCAATCTTCCCAGTTCCAGCCCAGGGTAATGCCGTAAAGCAGGCCGGCGCGGTAGGCGTCGCCGCAGCCGGTAGGATCGACCACGGCATCGGCCTTGATCGCGTCGATGTGGATTTCCTGGCCGCCGGTAAGCAGCGTGGATCCTTTCTCTCCGCGCGTCACGATGGCGGCCTGTAGGCCGGCCGCGATTTCGGCCATGCTGCGCCCCGTGCGCTGCTCGACGACGCGCGCCTCGTAGTCGTTGACGGTGAGCACCTGCGCCATCGACAGCATGTCGCGCAGATCGTCGCCGTTGAACAGCGGCATGGCCTGGCCGAGGTCGAAGATGAACGGCACCCCGCGGGCATGCAGGCGCCGCGCATGGGCGAACATGCCCTCCTTCGAGTCGGGGGCGACGATGCCCCACACGCCGGGAGCCGCCGTCAGGTCATTCGTGGCAGACGCCGACATCGCGCCGGGGTGGAAGGCGGTAATCTGGTTGTCCACGAGGTCCGTGGTGATGAAACACTGGGCCGTGAACGTCCCCGGCACGACTTTCACCCAGTCGACGTTGATGCCTTGCGCGCGCATCCGCTGCAGGTATTCGCCTGCATCCTCGCCGACCGTGGCCACGGGCACGGGCGTACCGCCCAAGAGCCGCAGGTTGTACGCAATGTTGCCGGCGCAGCCCCCGTACTCCTTGCGCATGGAGGGCACCAGGAACGAGACGCTCAACGCATGGACCTGCTCGGGCAGGATGTGCTCCTGGAATTTGCCCTCGAACACCATGATCGTATCGAACGCGATGGAGCCGCAAATGATGACGGGGGCGGTTTCGGGATGAGCCATGGCGGTCACGGATAAAAAAGAGCGACGCGATAACCGGTGGCATGCGCGTCGATGGTTTCAACGGGAATCCGCAGGGTGCGTTCTTCGAGCGGCCCCAGCGGCTTGGCGAGGTCCTGGGGCGACAGGTACACCGAAGGCAGCAGGACGCGGCGCGCGGCCACCGCATCCGACAAATCCATCAGCGACAGCTCTATGGCCGGCCACGCCTGGGGAAATGCCGCGCGATTGCGCAGCAGGATCCGCAACGCCAGCCGCCTCACGGGCAAGACGACCTGGGCGGGCACCTGGCCGGCATCGAGCAGGGGGTCAGAGATAGGCGGCGCAAACCCGGGGGAATCCGGCGACCACGGCTCGATGGACGAAGATTCGATGACCAGCAATTCTGGCGCGCGCGGATATCCCACCGTGCAATGGAACCGCTGGCACAATTTTTCAAGCAACGGGCGAGCGGCCGGCACGCGGGTGGCAAACTCGGCGCGGAACATCCAAAGCGCCTGCCCTGCCAGGACCACGAGCGCGACCAGCGCCGCGATGCCCCACAGCCATTGCGCGCGCCGGCGGCGCCGCTTCTCGTCCTGGTCGAAGAAGTCCGGCTCGTCGGCCGGCGGCGCATACGCTGAACGAGGTTCGGCCACGATGCGCGGGATCGGGTCGTCGCCCGCATCGCCTACCACCAGGGCATCGCCGGCAGAATCCTCGACGGCGTCGGTGGCATCCGGCAGAGCTTCAGGCGCCCGCGGAGCCGCCTCGCCTGCGGCCGAAGACCTGCGCGGTCGCAACACGACCGGGATCTCGTCGGACGCGGGCGCGGAAACCCCGGGCTGGGAGGAGGCCGGGTAGCCCGGCTGGGCCATCCCGCCGGCAGGAGAAATGCGGTCGAACGAGGATTCGTCCTCGGGCACCCCTGGCGTCGCCGGGACGCCGGGCACCGCCGCCGGCGACAATCCCTCTCCCCGCTTGCGCACGACACGCGGCTCGGCAGACGGATCGGAATCCGGCGCGGCCTGCAGCGACACGGGCCGCGGCGGCCCGCCGGCCGGGTCCAATTCGAACAAGTACTCGGTGCTGTCGAACGCCTCGTTGCACACGCCGCAGCGGACCCACCCGCCGCGCAGCTTGATCTGGTCCGGCACGACGCGGAACGAAGTGCTGCAATAGGGGCAGTGAGTGGCAAGGACCATGGCGCGGCCCCGTCAGTCCGGACGATGTCCGTGCAAACACACCCAGCCGTCGAGCGCCCGCCAGACGGACAGGGAAAGCCAAGGCGCATAGGCCTGCGCCACTTCGTCGGCCTGGCGCTCGAGCACCCCCGACAAGACCAGATCCCCTCCCGGCAAGACCCGGTCGCACAACATGGGCGCCAGCACTTTGAGGGGGTTCGACAGAATGTTGGCGACCACGACGTCGGCGCGCCATCCCTGGCGAACGTCAGGCAGGCCAGTCAGTACCTCCACGCCGTTGGCGGCGGCGTTGGCCTGGGCCGACTGCACGGCCTGGGGATCGATGTCGATGCCCACGGTTTCGCCCGCCCCTAGCTTGCGCGCGGCAATCGCCAGGATTCCCGAGCCGCATCCGTAATCGAGCACGGTGGCCCCGGGGCGCAGGTGATTCGCCAGCCATGCCAGGCAAAGATGCGTAGTGGGATGGCTGCCGGTGCCAAAGGCCAGCCCGGGATCCAGGCGAATGGAAATCGTGCCGGGCTCGTCGGGCACTTCGTGCCAGGTGGGCACGATCCAAACCTTGCCTTCAACCTCGATGGGTTCGAACTGGGACTGGGTCAGCCTAACCCAGTCGGCATCCGGCACCTCCCGCAATTGCCAGCCCGGCGCTTCGATGCCACACGCTTCGCAGGCCAGCGCCAGCACCTGGGCAGGATCTTCGCCGTCGGGCATCAGCGCCACGATCCTGTTGCGCGACCATGCCTGGGTTTCGGGCTCCAGCCCGGGTTCTCCGAAAAGCGGCTTTTCCGCTTCGGTGCCGAAATCCGCATCCTCCACGGAAACGGACAAGACCCCCGCTTCCAGCAAGGCGTCGGAAAGCGGCTCGGCCATTTGCTCGGCGCAGTCGAACACCAGTTCGCGCATGAGGAGCTCTTATTCCGGGCGCTGTGCCAGGCGCTGCTCCAAATAATGGATATTGGTGCCGCCTTCGATGAAGCGGGCATCCTGCAGCAACTCGCGGTGCAACGCAATGTTGGTAGAAATGCCGTCCACCGCCATCTCCGACAGGGCGATGCGCATCCGGGCCAGCGCCTGCTCCCGCGTATCGCCATAGGCGATGATCTTGGCGATCATCGAGTCGTAATTGGGCGGCACGAAATAGCCATTGTAGACATGCGAATCGACGCGGATGCCGGGACCGCCCGGCACGTGCCAATTGGTGATGCGGCCCGGGCTGGGCGTAAAGCGGAACGGATCCTCGGCGTTGATGCGGCATTCGATGGCATGGCCACGGAACACGATGTCGCGCTGCCGATAGCGCAGCTTCTCGCCCGCGGCGATGCGGATCTGTTCCTGCACCAAGTCTACGCCGGTGATGGCTTCGGTCACCGGATGCTCGACCTGGATACGCGTGTTCATCTCGATGAAGTAGAACTCGCCGTTCTCGTACAGGAACTCGAATGTGCCCGCGCCGCGGTAGCCGATCTTGCGGCAGGCGTCGGCGCAGCGGTCGCCGATGCGGTCGATGAGGCGGCGAGGAATGTGCGGAGCCGGCGCCTCCTCGATGATCTTCTGGTGGCGGCGCTGCATGGAGCAGTCGCGTTCTCCCAGCCAGATTGCGCCGCGCTGCCCGTCGGCCAGCACCTGGATCTCGATGTGACGGGGGTTCTCGAGGAACTTTTCCATGTACACATCGGGATTGTTGAACGCGGCGGCTGCCTCCGAGCGCGTCATGGTCACCGCGTTGAGCAGGGCGGCCTCGGTATGGACCACGCGCATGCCTCGGCCGCCGCCCCCGCCGGCTGCCTTGATGATGACCGGATAACCGATCTTGCGGGCAATTTGGATGATTTCCTTGGGATCTTCGGGCAATGCGCCGTCCGAGCCGGGCACGACCGGCACGCCTGCGGCGATCATGGCCTGCTTGGCGCTGACCTTGTCGCCCATCAGGCGGATGGATTCCGGCTTGGGCCCGATGAACACGAAGCCGCTCTTCTCGACCCGCTCGGCAAAATCCGCGTTCTCCGACAAAAAGCCGTAACCGGGATGGATGGCCTCGGCGTCAGTGACCTCGGCGGCCGAAATGATGGCCGGCATGTTCAGGTAGCTCTCGCGCGAGGACGCGGGCCCGATGCATACCGACTCGTCGGCCAGCTTGACGTACTTGGCCTCGCGATCAGCCTCCGAGTGCACGACCACACTCTTGATCCCCAGTTCGCGGCAGGCGCGCTGGATACGCAGGGCGATTTCCCCGCGATTGGCGATCAGGATCTTTTCAAACATGAACGATTGTCCTGAAAAAGTCGGACGACTGGCCTGGGCTGCGGACTCGGCGGGGCCGCGGTGGAAAGCGTCTTCCCGGCTCCGTCGCGCCGGTCCGGGCGCCCGACTGATGATACGGTGTGAAGCGCATCAACGGACCAAGCGTCGATGCACATGGCGTCGACCAGATCAGCCGATCACAAACAGGGGTTGGCCGTATTCGACAGGTTGACCGTTCTCGACCAGGATTTCCTTAATGACGCCAGCCTTGTCGGCCTCGATCTCGTTGAGCAGCTTCATGGCTTCGATGATGCACAACGGGTCGCCTTCCTTGACGGTTTGGCCGACATCCACGAATGCCGGCGCGCCCGGGTTGGGTGCGCGATAGAAAGTGCCGACCATGGGCGACTTGACGATGTGCCCCTGCGCCACGGCGGGCTCGGCCGCCGGAGCGGGAGCAGCCTCGGCGGGCGCGGGAGCGGCCGGCGCCTGCGGCACGACCTGGTATGACTGGACGGCCGGCGCAGCGGCTACCGGCGCGCTTTGCGCGAACTTGACGATGCGAACCTTGCCCTCGCCTTCCGTGATTTCGAGTTCGGCGATGCCCGACTCGGCAACCAGATCGATCAAGGTTTTCAGTTTTCTGAGATCCATGGGGCTTCCCCAATAATTTTCTTTAATGCGACAGCGCGTAGCGCACTGCCGCTTCGTAGCCATCTGCGCCCAGCCCGGCTATGACACCCACGGCCAGGTCGGAAAAATACGAACGGTGCCTGAAGACCTCCCGTTTGTGCACGTTCGACAAATGGACTTCTATGAAAGGCACCGCCACGGCAGCCAGGGCGTCCCGGATCGCGACGCTGGTATGCGTGTAGGCGGCCGGATTGATGACGATGAAGTCGACCCCTTCCGCCGCCGCCGCTTGGATGCGGTCGACCAGCGCGCCCTCATGGTTGCTCTGGAACGAGACGAGCGAAGCGCCGTGCTGCTGGGCCAGCGTCTGCAGGCGGGCGTCGATGTCCGCCAATGTATCCGCGCCATAGATACCGGGCTCGCGAGTGCCGAGCAAATTCAGATTCGGGCCATGCAAGACCAGTATGCGATGGGCCATATGCCTGCGTTGCGGTATGAAAGGGCGCGATTTTTACGCAAAACACGCCGTATTGTCCATCAATTGTAACGAATCCGCGGCTCGTCGAAGAAAACGCGCCGCGAACCCCGATGGGAAAGGAGCTCGCCTGCCTCAACTAGACGCCAATACGTCGCGCAAAGTTTCCGCCTTGATCCGCCCCGCGTACTGGTGAAGGACGCTGCCTTTCTCGTCGATGACCACGGTGTAGGGCAACCCGCCGCTGGCGTTCCCCAGCTCTCGCGCCAGCTCGGTGCCCACGTTGCCGGCGATCAGCAAAGGATAACTCACCGGCACCTTTTGCACGAATTTTTGCATGTTAGTCGCCGAATCGATGCCGATGCCCACGAATTGCGCCCGTCCGTCGAATTCCTGCCGAAGTGCCTCGAGCTCGGGCATTTCCTCCACGCAGGGCGGGCACCAGGTAGCCCAGAAATTGACCACCAACCGGCGTCCGCGCCATTGTTCGAACGCATAAGAACGCCCGTCCAACCCTTCCAAGGTCTGCGCATACAGGATGTCGACCGCCCGGTCGGAGCTGGGACGCGGCGCGAGCTGCCACCAGGCCGCCACGCCACCGGCCAGCGCCGCTGCCGCGCCTAGGCCGCCATAGACCAACAACTGGCGACGCTTGTCGGAAGACCCGTGGTTCATGCCATCCCCCCTTGCACATCCTCTGCTTCGTCGAGCAGCCGCGACACCGCGCGCGCATCCCCGCGCTCCACGCGGCCGTCCGCTCCCGGCTTGAGGGCGCCGCGCAAGGCCAGGTCGTCATAAATACTCAACATGACGCCCTCGCCCTTCCACATGAAGTACAGCGCTTCGACCTTGCCGCGGCCCCGGAAATCCGGACGCTCGCCCACTTCGTATTGAATGCCCTGGTTGATCAGGAAAATCTCCACCTCCTTGGAAGAGTCGGCGAAGCACTGCAAGGCAATATCGGAATGCTCGCCCGCAGTGCCGTTCCAGACCGGACCGACCAGGTAGGGCTGGAATCGATCGAGCAGCTCCATGACCGACAAGGCCACCCGCCGCAGGCGGTTCAGCCTGGCCGGCTGGGTGTCGCCCATGAACAATGCCTGGTATTCGCGGACTTCGCTTTCGATTTCGTCATTGTCGGGCAGCACGTCGCCCTTGGGCAGGGCCCCCTTGCCCACCAACTGCCGGACCGCCTTGCGCTTGGCGGTGCTGTAATCGAGCCCGTCCTCGGCGATCATCCTGGCCGCAACGGCGGCAATTTCCTGGCGCAAAGAAGAAAACGACATGATTGCTCCAAGGAGATGACCCCGACATCATACTTCGTGTCCCGGAGCGCCGCCGGTCCGGGCGTCTACAATCCCATACCCGACCGGAAGACTGGCAACCATGCATCTACATATTCTCGGCATCTGCGGCACCTTCATGGGTGGCCTGGCGCTGCTCGCGCGGGCGGCCGGCCATCGCGTCACGGGCTGCGACGCTGGCGTCTACCCGCCCATGAGCACCCAGCTCAGGGAGCAAGGCATCGAACTCATCGAAGGCTACGGGGCGGACCAGACCGGCCTCAAGCCCGATTTGTTCGTCGTGGGAAACGTCGTCAGCCGGGGCAACCCGCTCATGGAGGCCATCATGAACGAGGGGCTGCCCTACGTCTCCGGGCCGCAATGGCTAGGAGAACACATCCTGCCGGGCCACCATGTGCTGGCCGTGGCCGGCACGCACGGCAAGACCACGACCACCTCGATGCTCGCCTGGATCCTCGAGGCTGCCGGCCTGGCGCCTTCATTCCTCGTTGGCGGCGTGCCGCTCGACTTCGGGGTCTCGGCACGTTTGTCCACGGGCTCCAAGCGCCTGTTTGCCATCGAAGCCGATGAATACGACACCGCCTTCTTCGACAAACGCTCCAAGTTCGTCCACTACCGGCCCCGCACGGCGATCCTGAACAACCTTGAGTACGATCATGCGGACATCTTTCCCGATCTTGCCGCGATCGAAACCCAATTCCACCATCTCGTGCGTACCGTCCCAAGCCAAGGACGCATCGTCGCGCCCACGCGCAGCCCGGCGATAGATCGCGTGCTTGCGCGCGGTTGCTGGTCAGAAGTCGTCACGTTCGGCGAAGATGGCGCATGGCAGGCAGGTCCGGAGCAATCCGACGGGAGTTTCGAGGTCCTCCACCAGGGCGCCCCGGTCGGCCGCATCCAATGGACGCTAAGCGGCGAACACAATCGCATGAACGCACTGGCCGCCATGGCTGCCGCCGAGCACGTGGGCGTCTCCCCCGCGGAGGCCGCGGCAGCCCTGAGCCGCTTTGGCGGCGTGAAGCGCCGCATGGAACTGCGCGGGACGGTGCGCGACATACGGGTGTATGACGACTTCGCGCACCACCCCACGGCCATCGCCACCACGCTGGCGGGCTTGCGGGCGAGGATGCCGGGCGGGCGCATCCTGGCCGTGCTCGAACCGCGATCCAACACCATGAAGCTCGGCGCGATGAAAGCCCAGCTTCCGGGCTCCCTGGCGCAAGCCGACCTTGTTTTCTGCTACGGTGAGAAAACAGGCAAGCACGCCCTGGGCTGGGACCCGGCCGAAGCCCTCGCGCCCTTGGGCGACCGGGCAAGTGCCTGGTCGGACCTGGCCGCCATGGTCGAAGCCGTCGCGCGCACCGCGCAGCCGGGCGACCACATCGTCGTCATGAGCAACGGTGGCTTCGGGGGCGTGCACGACAAACTACTGCAAGCGCTGCGCGAGCAGGCCGACGCCGGAGGCCCCTGATGATTCTGTACCTGCACGGATTCCGGTCCTCGCCGGCTTCGTACAAGGCGCGCCTCTTGGCCGAGGCCATGTCGGCACGCGGCCGGAACAAGGAATGGGCGTGCCCCCAATTGGCGGCCAGTCCTCGCCAGGCCATGGAGCTGGCCGAATCTTTGGCGCGGGACATGCAGGCCCATGCGCGGTCTGCCGGACGCGAACTGACCCTCATCGGCTCTTCGCTGGGCGGCTATTACGCCACCTTCCTGGCCGAACGGCTGGGCTGCCGCGCCGCACTGCTCAACCCAGTCGTGCACGCCGCGCGCGACCTGGCCACGCAGGTCGGCGAACACACGACGTATCACGACGGCCAGCCCTTCTCGTTCACGGCCACCCACGTGGAAGAGTTGCGCGCCTACGCCGTCGAGCGCATCTCCCGTCCCAACCGCTACTATTTATTGGCGGCCACTGGCGATGAAGTGCTGGACTGGCGCGAGATGCGCGATCACTACCGAGGCGCCCGGCAACACATCATTGAAGGCGGCGACCACGGCATCAGCGACTTCGCGCGGTACTTGCCGGAAGTGCTGGCCTTCGCCGACGCCCCGAACGACGAATTCTCCCCTGGATAACACGCAATGCATGTCCTTTATGAGGATGACGGCGGATTCAAGGCCGCCACCATCCTGAGCGAAACCGATGCCAGCCTCCAGGTCGAGGCGGCAAGCGGCAAGCGGAGCAAGATCAAGAAGTCCGCCATCATCGTACGATTCGAGCAACCCGACCCGGAGTCCCTGCTCAAGCAAGCGGAGGAGGCATCGAAGGAACTGGACGTGCAGTTCCTCTGGGAATGTGCGCCCCAGGAGGAGTTCGAGATCCCGGCACTGGCCGAGGAGTACTACGGCCACCCGCCGGCGCCGGTCGAACAGGCGGCCATGCTGCTGCGGGTGCATAGTGCCCCGGTCTACTTCCACCGGCGCGGCAAAGGCAAATATCGACCGGCCCCGCCGGACATCCTTGCCGCCGCACTTGCCGCCCTCGAGAAAAAACAGCGCCAGGCCGAACAGCAACAGGCCTGGGTAGAAGAAATCAAAGCCGGCAGGCTGCCGGAACCGCTGGCCCGCCAAGCCGAAACCCTGCTGTTCAAGCCGGACAAGAACACGCTGGAATGGAAGGCGCTCGATGCCGCGTGCACCCAGCTGCAGGTCCGCCCTGAGCGGCTGCTGATGAACCTCGGCGCATTCCCGAGCGCGATCTCCATCCACAAGCGGCGCTTCTACGCGCAGCACTTTCCGCGCGGCACCGGCTTCGCACCGGCCGAGGTCCCGCCCATCGCGCGCGACCTGCCCCTCGCCGACGTGGAGGCGTACTCGGTCGATGACATCACCACCACCGAGATCGACGATGCGCTCTCCGTCCAGCAGCTGGACGACGGCACCCTGCGCGTCGGCATACACATTGCCGCGCCGGGGCTCGCCGTCACGCGCGACAGCAACCTGGACGCGCTGGCGCGCGCGCGCATGTCTACCGTGTACATGCCCGGGGACAAGATCCCCATGCAGCCGGAAGAAGTCATCAAGGCGTTCTCTCTGGATGCCGGCGCCCCCGTGCCCGCCGTCTCGCTCTACGTGGTCGCCGACCCCGAAACGGGCGAAGTCCTGTCGCACGAATCGCGCATCGAACGCATCGTGGTACGCGAGAACCTTCGCCACAACGTGCTGGACGACGTCGTGACCGAAGCGCTGCTGGACGACCCGTCCGCCGAGGTACCCTACGGCCACGTCTTCCGTCCGCTCTGGCGCCTGGCCAAGGCCCTGTCGGCCAAGCGCGATCAAGTACGCGGCAAGCCCGAGTCGAACAACCGGGTCGACTTCAGCTTCTACGTCGACGGCGATCCGGACCGGCCGGAAGAGGCAAGGGTGCGCATCGTGCAACGCAAGCGCAACGCCCCCCTGGACCGCCTGGTGGCCGAATACATGATCCTGGCCAACAGCTTGTGGGGAGGCCTGCTGGCCTCGTGCGGCGTGCCGGGCATCTACCGTTCGCAGCAAATGGGCCGCGTGCGCATGGGGACGGCGGCCGCACCGCACGAATCCATCGGCGTACCCCAATACGCCTGGTTCACGTCGCCGCTGCGCCGCTATGTAGACCTCGTCAACCAGGGCCAGTTGATCGCGGCGATCGACCACGGCGTCTCGGCCCGCCTCGCGGCCCCGTTCAAGCCGCGCGAGGCCGATCTCTACGCGATCATCAGTGCCTTCGAGGCCAAATACGGTGCCTATGCCGACTTCCAGCAGGCCATGGAACGCTTCTGGTGCCTGCGCTGGCTCAAGCAGGAAGGGTTGCGCCGCGTGGAAGCGGTGGTGCTGCGCGACGACCTGGTGCGCCTGAAGGATGCGCCGTTCTACACCCGCGTGGGGACGCTCCCCTCCCTGGAGCGGGGCCAGCACGTCATGCTGGAGATCATGGGTGACGACGAGCTCGAGTTGACCCTGGATTGCCGCTTCCTGGACGTGGTGGAGAGCGCGCAGGCCGACGAGGACATCGAAGAGGAGCCGGCCGCCGAAGAGCACGCGCAAGCCGCCGAGATCGATGCCGCCGACGGCCCCGACCCGACGGATGCCCGGCTGGTCGACGCTTCGGAAAGGCACGCTCCTGATTCCGAAGACGCTGGCGGCACCCCGCCCGCGTCCTGACCCGTCCGCCCAGGGTTTCCCAGGCAACCCGAGCGCCAGGCGGCATACAAGTCGCCCGGCGCCATCCGCAGCCCAGGCGGCGATCCGGCCAGCCTGAAGAATTACAATCGCGGGGTGTCGCACCGCCCTGCTCCCGCATCTCCGCCCGATTCCTCCGCCGCGCCGGCCCCCGGCGTGCGGCCGGCCGCCTCGCACCCCGCGAAAATGCCTAGGCTCCGTCGCCTTCCCGCCCAGCTGGCCCGCCAGCTCACACAAGATTGGAAGGAACGTCCGGATCGGCGCTATCTGATGAGCGCGATCGTGATTTCGCTGGCGGCGCACGGCATCCTGTTCGCCCTGCACTTCACGGCACCGCGGGCGCAGCGGCCGGAGCGAGATGCCGGCCTGGAGGTCGTGCTGCTTAGCGCAGGCACCCGCCAAGCCCCCTCCAAGGCCGAACTACGCGCGCAGGTGGCCAGCAGCGGCGGCGGGGACGCTACGGCAGGACATGCCCAAGCACCCACGCCGCACGCCGCAGCCGACCGCAACGGAAAACTGCTCGCGGAGCTGCAAGCGCGGCAGGCGGCGCTGGAAGCGGAGCAGCGCCGCCTGGCTGCGGCCCTCGCCCAGCACCGCGCGCCCCAGCCCGCTCCCGCCGCCCAGCCAGGCACGCCGTCGAGCGAACGGAACGCCATGCAGGAGCAGGCCGAGCACCTTGCACGCCAGTTCGCCGAGGTCTCCCGACGCATCGAGGACTACAACAAGCGTCCGCGCCGCCACTTCTTTGCGCCGTCGACCTCGGAATACCGGTTTGCGGTATATGTCGAGCAATGGCGCGAGCGCATCGAGACCCTCGGCACCCAGCACTATCCCGCCGCCGCGCGTGGCAAGGTATATGGATCCTTGCGCATGACGGTATACATACGCAGTGACGGCACCGTGGAAGGCATAGACATCGACAAGCCGTCGGAACATAAAATACTCAACGACGCCGCCCGGCGCATCGTCGCGCTTGCCACGCCGTTCGCGCCTTTTCCGCCCCAGATCGCGCGCGATACCGATGTGTTGGCCATCACGCGCACCTGGTATTTCACCAACGACAAGCTCTTCGCGAAGCCCGGCTGATGCTTCCTTCCCCTCGCACACGCTACGCCGTCATCGGCAATCCCATCGCACACAGCAAATCGCCGTGGATCCACGCCCGGTTCGCCGAGCAGACCGGGGAGCCCATCACCTATGAGGCGATCCTGGCGCCGGTCGATGGATTCGCCGCGCAAGTCGAAGCGTTTTTCGCCTCGGGCGGCGGTGGCTTGAACGTCACCGTGCCGTTCAAGCTACAGGCCTTTGAATTGGCGCGCGCGAACCTGAGCCCCCGCGCGCGGGCGGCTGGTGCAGTCAACACGCTTTGGATGCAAGACGGCGCATTGCACGGCTGCAATACCGACGGGGTCGGCCTGCTCAACGACCTGCGCCGGCTGGGAGCACGCTTGGCCGGAGCCCGGGTGCTCGTTGCCGGAGCGGGAGGCGCGGCGCGGGGCATATTGCTGCCGCTGATCGAGGCGGGCTGCGCCAGCATAGACATCGCCAACCGCACGCCGTCCCGTGCACAGGAGCTGGCGGCGGCTTTCTCCGCGTCCGCGGGAGCCGTCATGCGCGGTGGCAGCTATGCCGACCTACCCGCGGACGGCCGCTGGGACCTCGTCATCAATGCCACGGCCAGCAGCCTGGACGATGAAGCGCCTCCCCTTCCGGCCGGCGCCTACGCGCCAGGCGGGCTGGCGTATGACCTCATGTATGCCGCGCGCCCCACTGCCTTCATGCGGCAGGCAGCCGCCGACGGAGCCGCCGCGGTTGCGGACGGCCTGGGCATGCTGGTGGAACAGGCCGCCGAAAGCTTTTTCATCTGGCGCGGCGTCCGCCCCGACCCAGGTCCCGTGCTGACGGCCCTGCGAGCCTCTTTATGAGATGAGCGCCCGCCGCCCCCAGCCCCGCCGCCGTCGCTCCCTGCGCGCCCGCATCCTGTCGGCGGGCATGCGCCTGTGCCTCGCGGCCTTGGCGCTGGTGCTGCTGTATCAAGCCTGGATCTTTGGCTGGGTCGTCTGGTATGCCTACATGCCTCCCGGCACGACTTCGGTCATGCGCGCGGAATTGTCCCGCCTGCAGAAAACCGACCCCAAGCGCAAGCTCGATTACCGGTGGGTCGACTACGATCGCATCAGTAATCACCTGAAACGTGCCGCCGTGGCCGCCGAAGACGCCAATTTCCTCGAGCACGGAGGCATAGACTGGGACGCGGTCGAACGGGCATACGCCCATAACCGGCAATTGGCCGAAGCCACCGAGCGTGCCCTGGCGCTTGGCCGGCGGCCGCCGCAACGGCCCATGCGCGGCGGCTCGACCATCACGCAGCAGGTCGCGAAAAACCTATTTCTTTCCAACTCGCGCAACTACTTGCGCAAGGCCCAGGAAGTCGTCATCACCTACATGATCGAGCTGGTCATGAACAAAAGGCGCATCCTGGAGCTGTACCTGAACATTGCCGAGTGGGGGGAAGGGGTTTTCGGCGCGGAAGCAGCCGCACGCCACTACTTCAACACCTCGGCCGCCAACCTATCGGCCTACCAAGCGGCGCGGCTCGCCTCCATGCTGCCGCGGCCGCGCTACTACGACAAGAACCGAGGCTCGGCCTACCTCGCTTCCCGCACCGACAGGCTGCTGCGCTGGATGCCGGGCACCGCGATTCCCTAGGCGCTGCCCGTCACGCAATTGCAACCAAAGCCGCTAAGCCTGCCCGACGCCCTGACGAACACCGCCTGCACGCGTACAATTGCGGCGTCGTCAACTCTGCAGTGCCAGGCACTGCTTTTCGGCATGGCCTCACAGCCACGACCTAGACCCTTAATACCAGCCGGCCCCTTGTCTTCCGGCACCCGTTCGAGCCACCTCTGAGCCCGCCTGCGTCAGGCGGCCAGGCCCCAGGCCCGTGCGGGGCCGCTTTGTGTTTCCCGCGCGATGGTCGAACAAGCAACTGAACCCAAATCCCTCGAGCGCAACCGCCTCGAACCCGAAGACGCCCAAGAGGCTCTGGAACACGTCCAAGAGCTGCTGCGACGCCAGCATCTGGTCGAAGAGCTCGTCCAGAGGCAAGAGGCCGGGGACACCCGCGCGCCGCTCGTCGAAGCGCTGGTCCACCGGCAGCATGAAGCCGAGCTGAGCGCCCTGCTGGACGACCTGCATCCGGCCGACATCGCCTTCATCCTCGAATCCCTACCCAAAGAAGATCGGCAGATCGTCTGGCAGCTCGTTCGCCCTGAACGCGTGGGCGAGGTGCTGCTCGAAGTCGCCGACTGGATGCGGGAATCGCTGATCGCCACCACGGACCAGCAAAAGCTGCTGGCGGCGGCCGAGAGCCTGGAGGCGGACGAACTGGCCGACCTCGCTCCAGACCTGCCCCCCGAAGTCGTGGCCGAGGTGCAGAAGGGCCTGACCGACGAAGAGCGGGCGCGCCTGACCGAAGTCATGAGCTACCCCGAAGACTCGGTGGGCGCGATCATGGACTTCGAAATGGTCCGGGTGCGCAACGACGTGACGCTAGAGGTCGTGCTGCGTTACCTGCGCCGCCTGCACGAATTGCCCGATCACACCGACCAGATCTTCGTGGTCGACCGGCACGACAAGCTCATGGGCAGCCTGCCCATCAACCGGTTGCTGGTGAGCGATCCCGAGACCAAGGTCGCTGACGTCATGGACACCGAAATCCTGACGCTGGCGCCGCTCGACGAGGCCGCCGAAGCAGCCGCTGCGTTCGAACGCTACGACTTGGTGTCTGCGCCCGTGGTCGATGCCGTGGGGCGGCTGATCGGCCGGGTGACCGTGAACGAGGTGGTGGACGTGATCCGCGAGGCCTCGGACGAACAGGCGCTGTCCAAGGCCGGCCTGCAAGAAGAAGACATCTTCGCCCCAATCCCCAAGGCCATCCGCAACCGCGCGCCGTGGCTGCTAGTCAACCTGTGCACCGCCTCGATCGCCGCCTTCGTCGCCTCGCGCTTCGAAGAAACGGTGGGGCACATCGTCATCCTGGCCTTCCTGATGTCCATTGTCGCCGGCATAGGCGGCAATTCGGGCAATCAGACCATGACGCTAATCATCCGGGCCCTGGCGGTGGGCCGCATCAACGCCGCCAACGTCGGCAAGCTGGTCCGCCGCGAGCTCCAGATCGCATTTTTCGTCGGGCTGGGGGGCGGCGCCGTGGCGGGGCTGTTCGCCTGGGCGATTTCGGGACGCTATTCGCTCGGCCTCGTCATGATGGCCGCGATGGTGCTCAACCTGCTGGTCGGCGCCAGCATAGGCATGCTGGTTCCCCTGACCCGCAGCCGGTTCGGCAAGGATCCGGCCATCGGCTCCTCGGTACTGCTCACCTTCGCCACTGACACGATGGGCTTCTTTATTTTCCTGGGGCTAGCGACCATCTTCCTGACGTAGCCGCGTCCCCGCCGGCAGTGCTCGCGCCCCACGCCGCCCTGCGCGGGGCGACGGCGTTCACGCGAGGCCCATGGCTTCCTTATAGGCCCGTTCCACCGACTCCGGCTGCCCTGCCTGGAAGATGTAGTGCTGCATGTGACGGCCGAATATCGGATGCGCCTTTAGCTCCGCCATGGTCATTCCCTCGACCAGCTCCTTGCGGAAGGCCATCGGCAATTCGACGCGGTGGTTCTTTTCCGGATCCCGCAATATGCCTTTCGGGTCCGCGCCGCCGGCGACGGCCTCCAGCTCCTCGAAGAACTTCTTGCGGATCATGGCGATGCCGCGATCGCTGGGGCCCAGCGTCTCGAGGCTACGGTCGGCGATGGTCCCCTGCCCCACCCACGCGACGAAGTCCTGGTTCATCACATGGCTGGTGATCCAGTTGCCCTCGGCATCACGGATAGGCCCATGCCAGGTCGGGATGCGCTCTTGCACGTAGGGTTCGCGCTCCCGGGGAACGCGGGTGAAAGACCAGCAAACGCTCAGGGTGTGTTCGTCGTCCACCGGAACGCGCCACTCGAAGTGGTCACCGAGGAAGACGGCATTGGGCCACAAGCAGACCCGCCCGATAGACCACAGCGGATCATCCTTGGTTGCATTGCCCCGGACGCGCTTGTAGAGAAACCCGAACTCGAACTCCTCGAAGCCGACTTCTTTGTGCGGGGGCGAATAGGGCCCAAGCACCCCGCGCTGGCGCAGGCTCCAGTTGTTGTGCGCCCACTCGAAATGCACGGGGTCGATGGAGTTTTCCTGGCACTGGAACCAGTTACAGGGAATCACGGACAAAACGATCTGCCGGAACCCATTGGGCCATGAGAACGCCTCCCAGTCGGGCAAGAGAGGGGCAGGCTGGGGGCCCATGTACGCCCATAGCAGGCCCGCCTTTTCCTGGACCGGATACGCCTTGATCCGCACCTTATCCTTCATGCGGATTTCCGGATGGGCGACGTCCTCGTAGGGCTGCTCCACGCAGGCACCGTCCGCGGAAAAACACCATCCGTGATAACTGCAGCGCAGGCCATGGGGCTCCGGGAATCCGTGCGTCATGTCGGCTCGGCGATGTGGGCAGTGCCGGTCCACCAACCCCCAGTTCCCGCTCAGGTCACGATACAGGACCAAGTCCTCGCCCATGATGCGCACGGCTTTGGTCGCACGCGTGTCGAACTCGCTAACCCCCGCGATGGGCATCCAATACCGGCGCAGCAAGTCTCCCATGGGCGTGCCCGGCCCCACCCGGGTCAATAGCGCATTTTTTTCCTGATTCAGCATGACCGTTCCATTGCAGGTGAAGGAGTGCGGCATGAACGAAAAGCGGCCGCGCTATCTATATTATATATCATACTTATCTGCGCGGGCAGCAGGTGGTCGTTCCCGGAAGACCTGTGCGGCCGGTCCCGCCACGCAGGGCAACCTATAATGCGGCGTACCCACGTCACGACCCATCTCACCACGGCACGCAAAGGATTCGGGTTTGGTCAAGAAAGTCTCTCCATCGACCCGTACTTGGACAGCGGTCCCCAACGAAACGCTTTCGGGGGGCATCGTGGCGCAGATACGCGCCGCCGTTTTGAACAAAGAGATCGTTGCCGGCCAGTTTCTGGGCAGCGAGGCCGCGCTGTCCGAACAATTCGGCGTCAGCCGCATGGCGGCGCGCGACGCCCTACGCACCCTTGAAGGGCTGGGCATCGTCGAGATTCGAATGGGATCGCGCGGCGGCGTATGGGTGGCCCAGGGCAACCCGGATCGGCTGGCCGATGCAATGGCCATTCACCTAAAGCTCATCGGCGTCACGTCGGGCGAGGTGTTCGACGCCCAGATGGCGATCGAGGAAATGGCGGCCGAACTGGCGGCTGAGCGACGCAACGACGCCGATCTGGAAAGATTGCGTGCGGTACTGGCCGAACTATCGGCGCTCAAGGATGAACTCGACCGCTTTGCGGACGCCTCGATGCGCTTTCATGAAGCCATCGTGCAGGCATCCCACAGCCGCATCCTGCTGGCGCAGTTCCGCGCCCTGAGCATTGTCCTGCGCCCCGTGCTGCGCCCGAATCTCACGCCGGCATCGGCCGTGCGCATCATGCGCCACCACAAGCGGATGCTGGCTGCCATCGAATCCGGCGACGGCGCCGAAGCTTCCCGGCTGATGCGGGAACGGCTGAGCTACCAGAGGAATAAGACGTTGTCGCAAGAAGCAAGCTCGGCCTCCCGGGCGAAGGACTAATCCTCCCAGCCTGGCGGCCTTTGGATTTCCCCCGTCGCCCCCCCTTCGCCGAACGTCCCGAAAACCAACACCCGGGCCACGTGGGCGGGCTTTACAACCGCGCCCGTCGATCTTAATCTCTATTATATATTAGAGATAAAACAGAATAACGCGCCCGCTTGCCCGCGGCAGGACGGACGACCTACCCCGTTTACGCCCTGGCCGGCGCCAGCGAGGCAGCGCCGGCTCGCGCGGAACAAGAAAGAGCTAGGAGACACGCATGAAGCATGCATTCCGGAAGTCCACATGCCCCCTCTCGACCGCCGCCATGGCGCTGCTTCTGGCGGGTAGCCCGATCGCGCACGCCCAGGGAGGGGCCGACGCAGCTGGCTACCCGAAACGCACCATCAAGATCGTCGTTCCGTACAGTCCGGGAACGAGCGCCGACGCCATTGCCCGGCGCACCGCCGAACAGCTCTCGGCGAGGCTGGGCCAAAGCGTTTATGTGGAAAATCGGCCCGGCGCCAGCGGCGTCATCGGCACGTCCTATGCCGCGAATGCGGAACCCGACGGGCACACGCTGATGATCGGGCCGACCACGCTAGTCATCACGCCAGCCTTCCGCCCCACCCCCTACGACCCGGTCAAGAGCTTTGCCCCCATCGGCCAGATCGCAGAAAGCGCGCAAGTCATCATTACGGGAGCCGGCACTCCCGCCCAAGACTTCAAGGAGCTGGTGGCCCACCTCAAGGCACGCGGGGAACTCGCTTCTTACGCATCTCCGGGAATTGCCTCGACCTCGCACCTGTACTCCACCGTGCTGCAGAACATGGTGGGCGTCAAGATGCGGCACATTCCGGCCGGCACGCTCAATGCCGCGATCATGGACGTCGTGCAAGGCAGCGTAGACATGATGATCGCCCCCATCGAGGCGGCCCGCCCCTTGGTCGCCTCCGGCAAGCTCAAGGCCATCGCGCAGACCGGCAGTGCGCGTTCGCCGCTGCTGGCTTCCGTCCCCACATTGGCAGAGGTGGGGTACCCGAACTACCAGCTGGCGCTCTGGATCGGGCTCTACGCCCCGGCCCAAACACCAGGCCCCATCATCGACCGCCTGAACCGCGAACTGAGGGCGATCTACGATTCAGAGTCGATGCGCACCGCACTCGCCGATACCGGCTTTGCCGTGGTGCTGGGTACGCCGGAAGATCTCGGCCGGCTCACGCGCACGGAATTCGAGCGCTGGAGCCGCGTCATCAAGACCGAGGGCATCAGCCCGGAATGATGGGCATGGGGCCACGGCGCTGAACACACAAGCGGACCTGCGCAAAGAAAAAAGCCTCCGGTTTCGGAGGCTTTTTTGTCGCCGCACTGGCTGCCGCGTTACGGGCTCAGCCGAGCTTGCCGTGGCAGTGCTTGTACTTCTTGCCACTGCCGCAGGGGCATGGCTCGTTGCGGCCCACCTTGCGCATGACGTTCTGCACCGTCCCGGCGGCGCCGTGCGATGCGGTATTGGCGTTCGCCGCGGCCAGCGCTTCGTCGTAGTCGGAATGGTGGTACTGCACGTTCTGAACTTGCGGCGCCTCTTGTTCCGCCTGCTCGACCTGCTCTGCCGTTTGCACGCGCACCGTCATCAGCACCTTGATCACATCGTTGCGGATGCGGTCGAGCATGTTGGAGAACAGCTCGAAGGCCTCGCGCTTGTATTCCTGCTTGGGGTTCTTCTGCGCATAGCCGCGCAGGTGGATGCCCTGGCGCAGGTGATCCAGCATCGCGAGATGCTCGCGCCAATGGGTGTCGATGTACTGCAGCAGGATCGAGCGTTCGAACTGATTCCACATCTCGGCGCCCACCAGGGCGACCTTGGCCTCGTAGGCCTCGGTGGCAGCCTTCAGGACCCGTTCGAGCAGGTCTTCGTCCGTCAGGTTGGCTTCGCTCTCGAGCATGGAGGCGAGCGGCAGCTGGATCTGCCAATCCAACTCCAGCGTCTTCTCCAACCCGGGGACGTCCCACTGTTCTTCGACCGAGTCTTCGGGTATGTACTGGCGGAACACCTCGGTGAAGGTGGCGTTGCGCAAATTGGCGATCATGTCGCCGACCGACTCGGCCTCCAGCACCTCGTTGCGCTGCGCATAGACGACCTTGCGCTGGTCGTTGGCGACGTCGTCGTATTCGAGCAGCTGCTTGCGAATGTCAAAGTTGCGGGCTTCGACCTTGCGTTGCGCCGACTCGATGGAGCGGGTCACCATCCCGGCCTCGATGGGTTCGCCCTCGGGCAGCTTGAGCCGTTCCATGATGGCCCGCACGCGATCCCCGGCGAAGATGCGCATGAGCGGATCTTCCAGCGACAGGTAGAAGCGCGAGGAACCCGGGTCGCCCTGGCGTCCGGCGCGGCCGCGCAGCTGGTTGTCGATGCGGCGGGATTCGTGGCGCTCGGTGCCGATGATGCGCAGGCCACCGGCGGCCTTGACCTGCTCGTTCAGCGGTTTCCACTCTTCGCGCACCTTGGCGATGCGGGCGGCCTTCTCCTCTTCGCTCAGGGTTTCGTCGGCACGGATCAGGTCCACCTGCTTGTCGACGCTGCCGCCCAGCACGATGTCGGTACCGCGGCCCGCCATGTTGGTGGCGATGGTGATGCGGCCGGGCTTGCCGGCTTCTGCCACGATCTCGGCCTCGCGGGCATGGTGCTTCGCGTTCAGGACCTCATGCTTGAGCCCGGCCTGGGTCAGCATGGCCGACAGCAGCTCGGAGTTCTCGATGCTGGTGGTCCCCACCAACACGGGCTGGCCACGCTTCTGGCAGTCGCGGATGTCTTCCAGAATGGCGTTGTACTTTTCGCGCGCCGTCTTGAAGACCTGGTCGTTCTGATCCACGCGGATCATGGGCCGGTTGGTCGGAATGATGACGGTTTCGAGCCGGTAGATTTCCTGGAACTCGTAGGCTTCCGTGTCGGCCGTACCGGTCATGCCGGCCAGCTTCTCGTACATCCGGAAGTAGTTCTGGAAGGTAATCGAGGCCAGCGTCTGGTTTTCGTTCTGGATCTTGACCCCTTCCTTGGCCTCGACCGCCTGGTGCAGGCCGTCGGACCAGCGGCGGCCGACCATCAGGCGCCCGGTGAACTCGTCGACGATGATGACTTCACCGTTCTGCACCACATAGTGCTGGTCGCGGAAGAACAGGTTGTGTGCCCGCAGGGCAGCCATCAGGTGGTGCATCAAGCTAATGTGGCGCGGGTCGTACAACGACTCGCCCGGCGGCAGCAAGCCTTGGCGCTCCAGGATCTGCTCGGCCTTTTCGTGGCCGGCCTCGGACAAGTAGACCTGGCGGTTTTTCTCGTCCACCCAGAAGTCGCCCGGAGGCTCGGGTTCGTTCGGCTTGGGTTCGGACGGCATCCGGGTGAGCAGCGGCGGCACCGCGTTCATCCGGATGTAGAGCTCGGTGTGGTCCTCGGCCTGGCCGGAGATGATCAACGGCGTGCGGGCCTCGTCGATCAGGATGGAGTCCACCTCGTCGACCACCGCATAGAACAGCGATCGCTGGCGCCGATCCTCCACGCGGTATTCCATGTTGTCGCGCAGGTAATCGAACCCGAACTCGTTGTTCGTTCCGTAGGTGATGTCTGCCTGATACGCAGCCTTCTTTTCCTCGTTGGGTTGCTGCGAAACCACCACCCCGACGCTCAACCCGAGGAAACGGTATAGCCGCCCCATCCAGGCGGCATCGCGCTGGGCCAGGTAGTCGTTGACCGTCACCACGTGCACGCCCCGGCCGGCCAGCGCGTTCAGGTAGACGGGCAGCGTCGCCACCAGCGTCTTGCCTTCGCCGGTACGCATTTCAGCGATGCGGCCGGTATGCAGGACGATCCCGCCCAGCAACTGGACGTCGAAGTGGCGCATGCCCAGCACCCGCTTGCCGGCTTCGCGGACGACCGCAAAGGCTTCGGGCAGGAGGTCGTCGAGCGACTCTCCGTTTTGATAGCGTTGCTTGAACTCTTGCGTGCGGGCTGCAAGTTGCTCGTCGCTGAGTGCGGCGGTCTGGGGCTCCAGCGCGTTGATGCGACTGACCAACTTGCCGAACTGCTTCAACAACCGGTCATTGCGGCTGCCGAAAATTTTCTTGAGCAGAGAGGAAACCATGCGCGATTTTTGCAAGCAACCAGGACGCCAGGCTCATGCCTGGCCTCCCAGCCGGGATATGGGATAAGCCAGCCAGTTTAGCACCGTGGGAGGAGCTTGGACTGCGCATCCCGCGGGGCGTGGGACATCCCGGGCCGCCCGGAGGGCGCGAAACGCCCGACCTGTGAGCCGGCAAGCCCCGGCGCGAAGCGCTGCGCGCTACCTCCCGGGCGTTCCCGCCCCCCGGGCCGCGCCGCTGCGGGTGCGATGGCGGGAGCCGAAGCGGCCCTAGTCCAGCGCTCCGTCTGGCGACGGCAACGTGACGACCTTGGAGAACTGCTCGACGGGCTTCTTGCCCGGGCCGTGGGCCAGGAAATTGTTGGGATTGACGGCCACGCCGCCCACCCGCACCTCGAAGTGCAGGTGCGAGCCCGTGGAACGCCCGGTGCTGCCGACCAGGGCAATGCGCTGCCCGCGCTTGACCAAGTCCCCGGGCTTGACCAGTAGCTTGGAGGCGTGGGCATAGCGGGTGACCAGGTCGTTGCCATGATCGATGTCGATCATGTAGCCGTATCCCCGGTGGTATTCCGCAACCTGCACCACGCCGCCGGCCGCCGCGACGATCGGCGTTCCGACCGGCGCCACGAAATCCACGCCCTCGTGCAGGGAGCGGGTGCCGGTGAAGGGATCGACGCGCCAACCGAAAGACGAACTGTTAAACCCTTGGTATACAGGCATCGCGGTGGGGGTCATGGCCTTGCGCACCGACAGCGTGGTGAGCTGGGCATCGAGCACGCTGAGGTAATCCGCCCGTTCCTTCAGCTGGGCCTCGAGCTTGTCGAGCTCCGAGCTCACGTCCTGCGGCGACATGGCTTGGGACGAAACCAGCAGGCCGCCTCGGCCGGGCACCCCCTTGGCGGAAAACGCGGGCGTCACGCCGGCCAATCCCGCCACCCGCTCGCCCAGGGCATCGAGCTGCATGAGCTTGGCCTGCATCTCGCCCACCCGCTTGGCGAGCAAGTTCAGGTGCTCCCGCATGACGGCCTGTTGACGGGCTTCCTCCCGCTTTTGCTGGGCCAACGTCGTTTCGCCATCCGGCGACTGAGAGAATCCGGATATCACGGCGTGCAGGAGCAGGGCTCCCATGACCACGACGGCAACGACTACCGCGATCATCCCAGCAATCAGCCTGGGGGTCAGCGTCAGCGTCCGGGCCTCGGACAGACGCGGATGCACTATGATGATCTGCACGGAACGTGCCTCCTGCAGTAAAGACGCGCCTTGCTCGGCGCCCCGTTTCCTTTTGATCAATCCCAATACTTCTGGGGTTTCGTCCTCGACATGTTTCGCAATCGACCCGCCAACCCGACGACCAGGCGGCGTAAACAGACCTACACCGATCCCGCGCAGGAGACCGCTGCGCTGGCATGCCTCGGGCGCGACGGCAAGGGAGCAAGCCTTTTGGGCACGGCCCGGCGCCTGATGGACTTGGAACGTTTGGTACGCGATACCCTTCCGGCCCCGCTGGGCGAGTCGTGCCACGTGCTTCGGTTCGAAGAGGGCAACCTGACCCTAGGTGTGCCTGCCGCGACGCATTCGGCCAAATTGCGCCAGTTGGCGCCCCGGCTGGTCGCAGCCTTGGAAAGGCAAGGCTGGCAGGTTAACGGAATCACCGTCCGCGTTCAAGCAACGCTTACCCGGCTGTCCGAGGGAGAACCCGCATCGGCGACGCCCCCGGCTCCGCCCCGCGAATTCTCCGAGCAGGCCCGGAAAGCCTTCGCGGAGCTCCATGGGCGGTTACGTGCCGGCCCGCTGGCCGATGCGGTGGCCAAACTGCTCAAGAACGAGCCCCCGCCCGGCTGACCGACGCGGGCCGAGCCTCCGCCCGCAATGGTGGGGTCAGGCCGTGACCCAGTCTTCGCGGAAGGCGAGCGGCGCGGCCGCCTTGGATTCGAAAGTCGCGATTTCCCAGGCGTCGCGCTGCGCCAGCAGCGTCCGCGCGAGCTGGTTGTTCAGGCCGTGGCCGGACTTGTGGGCCACGTAGCGCGCGATCAGCGGCTTGCCGACCAAGTAGAGATCCCCGATCGCGTCCAGGATCTTGTGCTTGACGAACTCGTCTTCGTAACGCAGGCCGTCGTTGTTCAAGACCCGGTATTCGTCCATCACGATCGCGTTGTCCAAGCTGCCGCCCCGGGCCAGGCCGGCGGCGCGCAGGTTCTCGACGTCCTGCATGAAACCGAAGGTCCGCGCCCGGGCGATTTCCTTGATGTAGGAATGCCGCGCGAAATCGATCTCGGCGAAATTGGAAGTGGCGTCGATGGCTGGATGGTGAAAATCGATGGAGAACGCGAGCGCGAACCCGTCATACGGTTCCAGCCGCGCCCACTTGGCCGAAGCCCCCTCGCCTTCCCGCACTTCGACGGGCTTCAAGACCCGGATGAACTCCTTGGGGGCGTTCTGCTCCTCGATGCCCGCCGATTGCAGCAAGAACACGAAGGTGCCAGCGCTCCCATCCATGATGGGGACTTCCTCGGCGGTGAGGTCTACGTGCAGGTTGTCGATGCCCAGGCCCGCGCAGGCGGACATCAGGTGCTCGACAGTCGATACGCGGACGTCCCCTTTCTGCAGCACTGATGCCATGCGGGTATCGCCAATGGCCATGGCCGAAGCGGGCAGGTCGACCGGCTCGGGAAAATCGATGCGATGGAAGACGATGCCCGTATTGACCGCGGCCGGACGCAGCGTGATTTCCACTCGCCGGCCGGAATGCAGTCCGACCCCGGTCGTGCGGGTGACGCTTCGTATGGTTCGCTGGCAAAGCATGGCGGCGAGGTATCCGGGTTAATACTATATTGTAGCGGCTCCGACCTAGGTCGGCGGCGGGAAACAGAACCGTCTCCCGCAAGAACCGCGCCTCCCATGGGCGGTGCACCCTTGGGGCACCGCCTAGGAAAGCAAGCCCGCCGCGGAGACAGCGGGGAAGCGACGTGACAGCGGCTAGATTTACAGCTGCTTGAGCAGCGTCTCGGCGTCGCTGACTTCGTATTTGCCGGGTGCCTCGATGTTCAGCAGCTTGACCACGCCATCGTCCAACAGCATGGAGTAACGCTGCGAGCGGATGCCCATGCCGCGCTCGGTCAGGTCCAGTTCAAGGCCCAATGCCTTGGTCCACTTGGCCGAACCGTCGGCCATCATGCGGATCTTGCCCTGGCTGCCCTGCTCCTTCGCCCACGCCCCCATGACGAAGGCATCGTTGGTGGCCACGCACCAGATCTCATCCACGCCTTTGGCCTTGAGCGCGTCGTGATGCTGCAGGTAGCTGGGCACGTGCTTGGCCGAGCAAGTGGGCGTGAAGGCACCCGGCACGGCGAACACCGCAATCTTTTTGCCTTTGACCAGATCCGCCACCTGGAATGCGTTCGGCCCGAGCGAGCAGCCCTCGGTTTCTACCGCGATGAACTCGGTCAGGGTGCCATCGGGGACTCGATCGCCTACTTTGATGGTCATGGGAGGACTCCTTGTTATTTGGGTGAGAACGGGAAAGAAACACCGGAAAGGCAGTATAGGACGCGAACGCCCGTCCATGGACGACCAGCGGGCAAAAAAAGTGTCCGGCGGCAACCGTACCGCCTAACGCACCCCGGGCTTGAAAGCGAAAGTGCGGGGGGCACCGCAACGCCATGCCCGCCCGCACCTCCGCGGCCTAGTCCATTGGATGAACGACGACCGCGCCTCCGGTGGTCGTATCAGCCTTTCGCCTTCAGTCGGCTTGCTTGCGCAGGAACGCCGGGATGTCCAGGTGATCCATGCCCGAGCTTTCCAAGGCCTGCACGCGCATGGAAGCATCGCGCGGATTGCGGAAGACCGTGGGCGTGTCGTAGTCATGGTAGTTGGTGTTGCCAACCATGGCGTTGTAGGCGGGAACGTTGTCGGTTCCGGTGCGCAATTGGGGCATGGCATTCTGCACCAGTTGCGGCTTGACCTTATTGCGGCCCAGGCCCGTGGCGACCACGGTCACGCGCAGGTCTTCGCCCATCGCATCGTCATACGCCACGCCGAAGATCACGGTTGCATCTTCCGCGGCATAGCTGCGGATGGTGTCCATGATCTCGCGGGTTTCGCGCATCTTCAGCGAACGGCTCGCGGTGATGTTCACCAGCACGCCGCGGGCGCCGTTCAGGTCGATGCCCTCCAGCAGCGGGCACGCGATGGCCTGCTCGGCCGCCACGCGCGCGCGGTCCACGCCGCTCGCGATGGCCGTGCCCATCATGGCCTTGCCCTGCTCGCTCATGATCGTCTTGACGTCTTCGAAGTCGACGTTGACGTTACCGTCCACGTTGATGATCTCGGCGATGCCCGCGCAAGCGTTGTGCAGTACGTCGTCAGCGGCCTTGAAGCAGTCTTCCTGCGTCGCATCCTCGCCGAGCAGCTCGTACAGGTTTTCGTTGAGCACGACGATCAACGAATGCACGTGCTGCGACAGCGCCTCGATGCCTTCCTCGGCCATGCGCATGCGCTTGGCGCCTTCGAAATGAAAGGGCTTGGTCACCACGGCCACCGTCAGGATGCCGAGCTCCTTGGCGACTTCCGCCACCACTGGGCCGGCCCCCGTGCCGGTACCGCCGCCCATGCCCGCGGTGATAAACACCATGTGGGCGCCCTGCAGGGCATCACGGATTTCTTCGCGAGCGGTCTCGGCAGCGGCGCGCCCTTGCTCGGGCTTGGCGCCGGCGCCCAACCCGCTGCGGCCCAGACGGATCTGGACCGGCGCATTGGTGTGGGCGAGCGCCTGGGCGTCCGTGTTGGCGCAGATGAAGTCCACGCCTTGCACGCCACGGCGGATCATGTGAGCGACGGCATTACCGCCCGCGCCGCCCACGCCCACCACCTTGATGACCGTCCCGCGGGAATCGGTGTCTAGCATTTCGAATTTCATAGGAACCTCCGGAGTGTCTGGCGTTTTGGTGGCGGCTGGAAAATGTGAAATGTGAAATGTGATCGGGCTGAATCGACCAAGGACCCCGCCATGGGATCGCGCTTCACGTTTCACCTTCCCCGGTCACGCACCTCCTAGACTCAAAACAAAAAGAGTTGAAGACGAACTACAAAAAACAAAGAACTTGAACTGCCCCGGCCAGCTTGCGATGACCGGTACCGACCTACGCAACATGGTTCAAAGAACAGGCACTACTTCAAGAAAAACGTTGGACTCGAAGGACTGCACAGTGTCAAAGAACGTATGCGACGGGGCATCGCGTCAAAAATTCCCCAAAAACCACTCTTTCATACGAGCGAAAATCTGTGACACATTTCCCGTCTGCTGCGCCGCCTTGCGGCCGCGCATGCGCTGCATGCGGGCTTCGGCCAGCAAACCCATCACGGTGGAGAAGCGCGGGCTGCGAACCACGTCCGCCAGGCTGCCGGAATACTCGGGAACGCCCAGCCGCACGGGTTTCAGGAAAATGTCTTCCGCCAGCTCCACGATGCCTGGCATCTGCGACGTGCCGCCCGTCAGCACGATGCCCGACGACAGCAGCTCGTCGTAGCCCGACTCGCGGATCACCTGTTGCACGAAGGTGAACAACTCCTCCACGCGCGGCTCGATCACGGCACCCAGTGCCTGGCGCGACAGCTGGCGCGGCCCCCGGTCTCCCAGGCCAGGCACCTCGATGCGATCGTCCGGGCTGGCGAGTACCTGCTTGGCCACGCCATAGCGCAGCTTGATTTCTTCTGCATCGGGCGTGGGCGTGCGCAGCGCGGCGGCAATGTCGCCGGTGATCTGGTCGCCGGCGATGGGGATGACCGCGGTATGGCGTATCGCGCCGCCCGTAAAGATGGCGATGTCGGTCGTGCCGCCCCCGATGTCCACGAGCGCCACGCCCAGCTCCTTCTCGTCCGGGGTCAGGCAGGCAAGGCTCGAGGCGAGGGGCTGCAGTATCAGGTCCTGCACTTCCAGGCCGCAGCGGCGCACGCACTTGACGATGTTCTGCGCCGCGCTGACCGCCCCCGTGACGATGTGCACGCGCACTTCCAGGCGGATGCCGCTCATCCCTATCGGCTCACGGATGTCTTCCTGCCCGTCGACGATGAATTCCTGCGTCAGCACGTGGAGGACTTGCTGGTCGGTCGGGATGTTGATCGCCTTGGCCGTTTCGATGACGCGTGCCACGTCGGCGGCGGTGACTTCCTTGTCTTTGATCGCCACCATGCCGCTGGAATTGAAGCTGCGGATGTGGCTACCGGCAATGCCCGTGAACACGTCGCGGATCTTGCAGTCGGCCATGAGCTCGGCCTCCTCCAGCGCCCGCTGGATGGAGTTCACCGTGGTTTCGATGTTGACGACCACGCCCTTGCGCATGCCGCGCGACTCATGCTGCCCCAGACCGAGCACTTCGAAGCGCCCCTCAGGCAGCATCTCGGCCACCACCGCCACCACTTTGCTGGTGCCGATGTCGAGGGCCACGATCAGATCCTTGGTTTCACGAGTCATGGTCTTTTTCGGTTAGGTTGCATGGTTGATGCAGGTTTCCTGGTAAGGGAGTCGGCGCCGCCGGCCGGCTTGGCGGTGGTGACCGCGAACCCGTTCGGATAGCGCAGGTCCGCGTGCTCCACGCGGCCGATGCGCGCTTCGATGACAGGGATCGCCTGCACGAAGCGCTGCACGCGCGCCTCGAGCGAAGCCGTCTCGCCGCCCGGCGCCGTGGTCGGCTCGCGCCCCAGGTCGATCACGGCGCCGTTCGAGAGCTGCACTTGCCACGCATAGCGCGGCGTGAGCACGACTCGTCGCGGTTCGAGCTTGACCGGCGCGAACCAACGCAGCAGTTCCGCATAGCGCTGGGCCACGAGCTTCTCCGAGCCGTCCGGCCCGCCGAATACCGGCAGCTCCCGGTCGTCCTCGGCTTCGCCCAAATTGGCGGTGAACGACTCGCCGTACGTATTCAGCAGCCGGTTCTCGTTCCATATCCCGAGCGTCTGATGCTCCTGGATGGTCACGACCAGCGAATGGGGCCACTGCCGCCGCACGGAGGCCTGACGCACCCAAGGCACGGTCTCGAACACCTGCCGGACCTGCTCCAGGTCCGCAGTAAAAAAGTTGCCCATCAGCCGGCCGGAGATGGTGGCGTGCACGCTCGCCGGCGTCACGTGCTGGAGCGTGCCGTCCTCGGCTTCGATCCATATCGCCTGCAATGCGAACACCGGCCGCTGCGCCAGCCACACCAGCGCGCACGCCCCCAGCACCATCGCCGCGGCGAGGTACAGGGTATTGGCGATCAGGTTCAGGGTTCGGGCGTCGTTCCACACAGAGTGTCCGATTCAAGCGCTTACGAAGGCCGGCCGGAAATCTTGCAGCGTGCACCCCGCAGGATTTCCACGCACAAGGCTTCGTAGCTCATGCCGCTGGCGGCGGCCGCCATGGGCACCAGGGAATGGCCGGTCATGCCGGGCGATGTATTGACCTCCAACAAATACGGTTGATTATCGGCATCGAGCATCACGTCGACGCGCCCCCATCCCTCGCATCCCAGCGCGCGGTACGCCGCCTCGCTGATCTCCTGGACGCGGCGCGTCACGTCCTCGGGCAGCGGAGCCGGGCACAGATAGCGGGTATCGTCCGTAAAGTATTTGTGTTCGTAGTCGTAATTGCCTTCGGGGGCCACGATCTCCACCACGGGCAATGCGCGCGCCTGCGCACCCGAGCCGAGGATGGCCACCGTCAGCTCGCGCCCTTGCACGAACGCCTCGGCCAACACCTGCTCGTCGTACTCGGCCGCGAGCTCGTAGGCGGCACGCATGGCGTCCCCGTCTTCCACCTTGGTCACGCCTATGGTGGAGCCTTCGTGGGGCGGCTTGACGATCAAGGGCAGCCCGAGCTTGGCGGCAACCGCCAACAGGTCGCTTTGCCGATCCAGTACTTCGAAGCGGGGCGTGGGCAGTCCTTCGTTCATCCAGATGCGCTTGGTCATGGTCTTGTCCATGGCCAGTGCAGAGGCAAGCGGCCCGCTGCCGGTATAAGGCACCTTCAGCAATTCAAGCGCGCCTTGCATGGTTCCGTCTTCGCCATAGCGGCCGTGCAGCGCGATGAATACCCGGTCGAAACGCTCTTCGGCGAGCTCCGCCAGCGAACGCACGCCCGTATCGAAAAGATGCGCGTCGACGCCGGCGCTGCGCAACGCCTGGTGCACGCCGGTGCCGGACATGATGGACACCTCGCGCTCGGCGGATTTGCCGCCGTACAAAACTCCGACTTTGCCAAACTGCGCGCTCATTGATGTGTCCTTTCCTGATTCGATGTCGCGGCGAACATTGCCCCGATCCTGGCCGGCATGTTGCCGATGGAGCCGGCGCCCATGGTGATGACGACGTCGCCGTCGCGCGCGAAATCGACGATGGCCTGCGGCATGTCGGCGATGTCCTCGACGAACACCGGCTCGACCCGTCCCGCCACGCGCACGGCACGAGCCAGGGACCGTCCGTCCGCCGCCACGATGGGCGGCTCGCCGGCCGCATACACCTCCGCCAGCAATAACGCGTCGGCCGTTCCCAGCACTTTGACGAAATCCTCGAAGCAATCCCGTGTGCGTGTGTAACGATGCGGCTGGAAAGCCAACACGATGCGCTGATTGGGATACGCGCCACGGGCGGCGGCAAGCGTGGCCGCCATTTCCACCGGATGGTGTCCGTAGTCGTCGATCAGCGTGAAGCTCCCCCCGCCGTGTTCGGCCGAGACGGGGAACACGCCCACGTGCGTGAAGCGCCGGTTCACGCCATGGAAGGACGACAGCGCTTCGCGTATCGCGTCATCGGATACGCCCAGCTCGGTGGCAACCGCGATGGCGGCCAGTGCGTTACGCACGTTGTGCTCGCCGGGCAGATTCAGCACGATGTCCAGCGGGGGCAGTTCCACTTGCCGGTCGCGCCTCAGGGCGGTGAAGCACATGCGCGGCCCGTCCGCGCGCACGTCCACGGCCCGCACTTGCGCATCGGCGCCCAGGCCGTAAGTCGTTACCGGGCGCGACACGAAAGGCAGGATCTCCCTCACGTTGGCGTCGTCGATGCACAGGACTGCCGTGCCGTAGAACGGCATGCGCTGCGTGAATTCGACGAATGCGCTCTTGAGCCGTGCGAAGTCGTGGCCGTATGTGTCCATGTGATCCGCATCGATGTTCGTGATAACCGACATGACGGGCAACAGATTCAGGAACGACGCATCCGATTCGTCGGCCTCCACCACGATGAATTCGCCCTGCCCCAGCTTGGCGTTGGCGCCCGCGGAGTTGAGCCGGCCGCCGATGACGAAGGTCGGGTCCAGGCCTCCCGCCGCCAGCACGCTGGCGATCAGGCTGGTCGTCGTTGTCTTGCCGTGGGTGCCCGCCACCGCGATGCCGCGCTTCAGGCGCATCAGCTCGGCCAGCATGACGGCGCGCGGCACCACCGGGATGCGCTTGTTGCGGGCCGCGATCACCTCCGGATTGTTGCCAGCCACCGCCGTGGAGGTGACGATGGCGTCCGCGCCCTCGATGTTTTCGGCGCTGTGCCCCTGCATGATGCGGGCGCCCAGCGCAGCCAGGCGGCGGGTCGTCGCGGTGTCGGCGAGGTCGGAACCACTGATGCGGTAGCCCAGGTTGAGCAGCACCTCTGCGATGCCGCTCATGCCCGAGCCCCCGATGCCGACGAAATGGATGTTCCTGATTCGATGTCTCATGATGTTCAGCGTCGCACCGCCGCCTCGCAAATGTCTGCGATCCGCTCCGTCGCGTGCGGATGCGCGAGCGCTCGCGCGCGGGCCGCAGTTTCGGCCAATTCGGCCCGGTTGCGTTGGCGCAGCCAACCGGCTAGCCATGCAGCCGTCAAGGCCGACTGCGGCTGCAGCCATCCGGCCTGCGCATCGCTCAAATATTTCGCATTGGTCGTCTGGTGATCGTCCACCGCGTGCGGGAACGGGACGAACAGCGCGGCGACCCCCGCCGCGCAGACTTCGGCCACCGTCATCGCGCCCGAACGGCAGATCACCAGGTCCGCATCGGCATAAGCGCTTGCCATGTCGGCGATGAACGCCCGGCAGTCCGCCTCGACGCCTGCAGAGGCATAAGCCGCCCGCAGTGCTTCGATGTGTTTTTCGCCGGCCTGGTGCACCACCTGCGGCCTTTGGTCCGGCGGCAAGGCGGCCACGGCCCGCGGCACGACCTCGTTGAGCGCCTGTGCGCCCAGGCTGCCGCCCACGACCAGCAGGCGCAATGGCCCCTGGCGGCCGGCGAAGCGCTCCTCGGGCGGTGCCACCGCGGCCACTTCCGGGCGCACGGGGTTGCCGGTCAACTCGCCCGGCAGCGCACCGGGGAATGCCGTCAACACCCGGTTCGCCCACCGCGCCAGCACGCGGTTGGTCATGCCGGCGACGGAATTCTGTTCGTGCACCACCAGCGGCGTGCCGAGCAGGCGCGCCATCAGGCCGCCGGGCAGGGCCACATACCCGCCCATGCCGAGCACCACGTCCGGCCGGTACCGGCGCAGGCCGCTCCATGCCTGCGCGGCTGCCCTCGCCAAGGTGAAGGGGAGTTTGAGCAACGTGGCGGGACCCTTGCCACGCACGCCGGAAAAACGCACCGGCGCGATGGGAATGCCATGCTGGGGAACGAGCCGCCCTTCCATGGCGTCGGGATTGCCCATCCACACGACGTTCCAGCCACGGGCCCGCAGTGCGCCGGCCACGGCAAGCCCGGGCATGATGTGCCCGCCGGTCCCGCCGGCCATCACCATGAGCGTGCGGGACGCGGCGGCCAGCGTCCGCGCTTCTTCCTGTACGCGCTTGGCCTGCAGCGGAAGAGCGTTCATAGGCGCCCTCCCCGCATCAGTATCCGGTTCTCGTAATCCACGCGCATCAGCACGGCGAGCGCGGCCAAGCTGGCGATGATGCTGGAGCCGCCGAAGCTCATGAACGGCAGCGTCAGCCCCTTGGTGGGCAAGAGGCCGAGGTTGACGCCCATGTTGATCAGCGCCTGCACGCCTATCCACAAGGCCACCCCTTTGGCCACGAGGCCGCTGAACACCCGGTCCATGGCGATCGCCTGGCGCCCGATCTCGAAGCCGCGGCGCACGATGACGAAGAAGAGCAGGATGACGGCCAATACGCCCACGAAGCCCAGCTCCTCGCCGATGACGGCAAGCAGGAAATCGGTGTGGGCTTCCGGCAGATAGTGCAGCTTTTCCACGCTGGCGCCCAGGCCGACGCCGAACCATTCGCCCCGCCCGAAAGCGATCAGGGAATGCGACAACTGATAGGCCTTGCCGAGCGCGTTGGCTTCGGACCACGGGTCGAGATAGGCGAACAGCCGCTCGCGGCGCCACGGTGCGGCCCAGATCAGCAACAGGAAGGTCGACACCAGCACGGCCGTCAGGCCGCCGAACAACTTGCCGTTGATGCCGCCGAGGAACAAGATGCCCATCGAGATCGCGACGATGACGACGAATGCACCGAGGTCCGGCTCTAGCAGCAACAGTACCCCGGTGGTTGCCATGGCCACGGCCATGGGCAGGAAGCCTCGCACGAAATTCTGCATGTAAGCCTGCTTGCGCACCGTGTAATCGGCTGCGTAGACCAGCACCGCCAGCTTCATCAGTTCGGAAGGCTGGAAGTTGACGAAGCCCAAGGGCAGCCAACGGTGCGAGCCGTTCACTTCCTTGCCGATGCCAGGGATGAGCACCAATATCAGCAGCAGCAACGCGCCGCCGAAAATGGTCATGGAAAACTTCTGCCACACGTCCATGCGGATCGTGAACGTGGCGGCGGCCACGATGACGCCGAGCGCCAGATAAGCCGCGTGGCGGATGAGGAAGTGATAGTTGCCGTAGTTCGCGAACTTGGGGGAATCGGGCAGCGCGACGGACGCCGAATACACCATGACCAGGCCGAGCAGCAGCAAGGCGATCGCGGATGCCACGAGCGCCGCATCGTAGTTCAGCATGCGCGTGCGGCTCGGCCGCACGGCATTGACGCTTCCGGTCAGTTCGGAGAACAGGCTCACCTCACACCTCCCCCCGGTCCGCCGCGAGCGTGTGCACGGCGTCGACGAACACGTCGGCACGATGCTTGTAGTCGCGGAACATGTCGAAACTTGCGCAGGCCGGCGAGAGCAAGACGGCATCGCCCGGCTCGGCGCGATCCAGGGCTGCCGTCACGGCCGCCGCCATGTCCTCGCACTGGACCAGCGGCACGCCCGCGCTGCCCAGTGCCTCGGCCATGGCCGGCGCGTCCCGCCCGATCAGCACCACGGCGCGGGCGTGCAGCGCCGCGGCACGGGCCAGCGGCGAGAAATCCTGCCCTTTGCCCACGCCGCCCGCTATGAGCACGCAGCGCTGCCCAAGCCCCTCCAGGGCTGCCACGGTAGCGCCGACGTTGGTGCCCTTGCTGTCGTCATAGAAGTCCACGCCCGCGATGCTGCGCACGAACTCCACGCGGTGCGGCTCGCCGCGATACTCGCCCAGCGCCCGCAGCAGCGGCGCCCACGGCAGCCCCAAGCTGCGGGCCAAGAGCAACGCTGCCTGGGCGTTCAAGGCGTTGTGCATGCCGCGTATGTGCAGTGCATCGACCGGCATCAGGCGGTTCAGGCGCCCTTGGGGCCGCGTCACGGGCACCCCTTTCTTGCGCTTGGCGGGAGGCGACTCGAAGTCGTCCGGCGCAGATTCGGCGAGCCATGCGACGCCATGGCTGTGATCCAGGCCGAGGTCGCCCGTCGAGACCGGCGCGTCGCGCCCAAAACTGCGGACATGCTCGCCATCCAAGCGCTCGACCATCTTCGCCACGGCAGGATCGTCCCGGTTGACAATGGCTACGGCCGAGGCAGCCAAGAGCTTGGCCTTGGCCGCGCCATAGGCTTGCATGTCGCCGTGCCAATCCAGGTGGTCCTGGGTGAGGTTCAACACGACGCCGGCATGGGGTTTGAGCGAGTGCGTCGTTTCCAGCTGGAAGCTGGAGAGCTCCAGCACCCAGACCTCCGGCAGCCTGTCCTCTTCCAGCGCCGCCATCAAAGCGGTCAACGCAGCCGGACCGATGTTGCCGGCCACGCCCACGGAGCGGCCCGCGGCCTCGATGAGGCGGCCGGCCAGCGCGGACACCGTCGTCTTGCCGTTGGTGCCGGTCACGGCAAGCACGTGCGGGGAGTAGGCACGCGTGCCCGAAAGATCCGCGAGCGCCTGCGCGAACAGCTCGATCTCACCGATCACCGGTATGCCGCGCTCGCGTGCGGCCTCGACGAGTTCGCGTGCCGGCGCCGAGCGGGGCGACAGCCCCGGGCTGATCACCACCCGTTCGATGCCATCAAGCAGTTCCGGATCAAAACTCGGTTCGCCGTCGCGCTCGCGCAGCGCCGCGCCCCCCAAGCGAAACTCCGCGTGCTGCGCGACCTCGCGCAGCGCGTCGACCCCTGCCGGCGCGGCGCGCGAATCGACCACGCGCATCCGCCCACCGGACCGGGCGCACCAGCGCACGACGGCCGAGCCCGTTTCCCCCAGGCCCAGGACCAGGGTGAACGGCGCTTGCGTGACGGACTCGACAGGGGCTTCCATGTTCAACGATACGCCTGACACTTGACGATTAACGCAACTTCAACGTCGCCAGCCCGATCAGCACCAGCATCATGGTGATGATCCAGAACCGGACGACGACCTGGGTTTCTTTCCAGCCGCTGACCTCGAAATGGTGATGCAGCGGCGCCATCTTGAATATGCGCCGGCCCTCGCCGTAACGCTTCTTGGTGTACTTGAACCAACTCACCTGCAAGATGACCGACAGGGTCTCCACCACGAACACACCGCCCATGATGAAGAGCACGATCTCCTGCCGCACGATCACGGCGATCGTCCCGAGCGCGCCGCCGAGTGCGAGCGCGCCCACGTCGCCCATGAACACCTGCGCGGGGTAGGCGTTGAACCACAGGAACGCCAGCCCTGCGCCACCGATCGCGGCGCAGATCACCATGAGCTCCGAAGCGCCCGGGATGTACGGGAAGAGCAGGTACTTGGAGTAGTCCACGCGGCCGACCACGTATGCGAATACGCCGAGCGCCGTTCCCACCAGCACGGTGGGCATGATGGCCAGCCCGTCGAGGCCGTCGGTGAGGTTCACCGCATTGCTGCTTCCGACGATTACGGCCCAAGTCAGTGCGATGAAGCCGATCACGCCCAAGGGATAGCTCACGCTCTTGAAGAACGGCACGATGAGGTCGGCGCGCTCGGGGAGGTGATAACCGAAGCCGCCCGTGACCCAGTCCACCAGCAGCTTCCATGTCCCGGCGGCATCGGGAGCCGATATGGCGAACGCCAGGTAAACCGATGCCACCAGCCCAATCAGCGTCTGCCAGAAAAACTTCTCGCGCGCCGGCATCCCTTCTGGATCGCGGCGCACCACCTTGCGGTAGTCGTCAGACCACCCTATCCAGCCGAAGCCGAACGTCACCAGCAGCACGACCCAGACGAAGCGGTTGCTCCAGTCGGCCCACAGCAGCGTGGAAACGCCGATGGCGATGAGGATGAGCGCCCCGCCCATGGTGGGCGTGCCATTCTTGATCAGGTGCGATTCTGGGCCGTAGCTGCGCACGGCCTGGCCGATCTTGAGCGCCGTCAACTTGCGGATGACCGCCGGCCCGGAGATCAGTCCGATGAGCAACGCCGTCGCGCACGCAAGCACTGCGCGCAGCGTGATGTAGTTGAACACCGAGAAAGCCCGGTAGTCCTCGGACAACCATTGGGCCAGTTCAAGCAGCATGCTTATTACCAATAGAAGAATGATCCGACGAGCGGCCGGCCTGCAATGCCTGCACCACCCGCTCCATGCGCATGAAGCGCGAGCCCTTCACCAATACGGATGCCGGCTGAATCGCCATGACGGCCGAAGCCAGCTGCTCGACCCCATCCGCATGCAAACTGCCGCTGCCAAACGCCTGCGCGGTGGCGCGGGTCGCCTCGCCCAGGGCGAATAGCGCATCGATGCCCCGCTCTTTCGCGTAGGCCCCGACTTCCGCGTGCATGGCCGGCCCCTGGTCTCCCACCTCTCCCATGTCACCCAACACGAGGGCGCGCGGCCCGGGCAGGGAGGCCAGCACGTCGATCGCAGCGCGCACCGAATCGGGGTTGGCGTTGTACGTATCGTCGATCAGCAGTGCACCGCCGGGCAGGCGATGGCGCTGCATGCGTCCCTTGACCGGCGCAAAATCCGCCAGGCCGCGGGCGACGTGCGGCAGGTCCACGCCCGCGCCGAGCGCGCACGCAGCCGCGGCGAGGGCATTGCGCACGTTGTGCATGCCGGCTGCCGCCAAGGTGACCTCAGCCTCGCCATCCGGCGTGCAGAGCACGAAACGGGTCGCGAAAGGCTCGGGGCGAATATCCCGCGCGCTGACCTCGACGTCTCCGACCAGGCCGAAACGCAGGCACCGCCGGGAGCCCGCGAGCTCGGCCCAGATCGAGGTGTAGGCGTCGTCGCCGGGGAACACTGCCACACCGTCGGCAGCGAGCGCCGAGATGACGGCTCCGTTCTCGCGTGCAACTGCCTCCACGGTGTGCATGAATTCCTGATGCTCACGTTGGGCATTGTTCACGAGCGCCACCGTAGGCGCGGCGATGCGCGCCAACTCGGCAATCTCCCCGGGGTGATTCATGCCCAGCTCGACCACGGCGCTGCGATGGGCGTCGCGCAGCCGCATGATCGTGAGCGGGACCCCGATGTCGTTGTTCAAATTGCCTTGCGTGGCAAGGCGCTGCGGCTCGCCGTAGCGCGCCGCGAAAATCGCGGCGATCATTTCCTTGGTGGTCGTCTTGCCGTTGCTACCGGTCACGCCCACCACCGGAATCGAAAAACGGCTGCGCCATGCGGCCGCCAAGTCGCCTAGCGCCCGGCGGGTGTCGGCCACCACGACCTGCGGCAGGCCTGCGTCCTGCACGGGGCGCTGCACCACCGCCGCGACGGCTCCCGCCTCACCTGCGGCCCGCACGTACGCGTGACCATCGAAGCGCTCGCCGCTCAACGCCACGAACAGCTCGCCCGGCATAACGTTGCGGGAATCGGTGCCGACGCCGCTGAATACGACGCCGTCGGCACCGGCATTCCCGTGCACCACGCCGCGCATGGCACGGGCGGCGTCAGCCAGCGTCATCAAGCCAGTCTCGACGGGATCGGCGCAATACGCAGCCAAGGCCAGCGCCGCCTGTTCGACGTCCGAGAATGGATGGCGCACGCCCCCGACTTCCTGATAGGACTCATGCCCCTTGCCCGCCAGCAGGATCACGTCCTCCGGACGGGCGCGGCGCACGGCGTCGCGGATGGCGCGCGCCCGGTCCGGGTCGGACGACACCGCTCGCCCCGCCGGCACGCCCGCCAGGATCTGGTCGATGATGGACTGGGGCAACTCGCTGCGGGGGTTGTCGCTGGTCACCACCACGATATCGGCATGCTCGCACGCCGCCTGCGCCATCTGCGGGCGCTTGCCTGGATCGCGGTTGCCGCCGCATCCGAACACGCAGATCCGGCGTCCGCCGCGGGCTTGGGCGACGGGCGCCAACGCTTCCAGCGCGCGTGCCAGGGCATCCGGTGTGTGCGCATAATCAACGACCACCAACGGTCCGCCCTCACCCGGAAGGCGTCCCGGGGCTGCCACGGCCTGCAGCCGGCCCGGAGCCGGTTGGGCCGACGACAGCGCCGCCGATACGCGCTGCACGCTCCAGCCCAGCTCCAAGAGCACCCCCCCCACCGCCAATAGATTGGACACGTTGTGGGCGCCGAGCAGCGGCGTCGAGATCTGCACCGACTGCCCTTGCCACGTCAGCGTGAACACCATCCCATGGCTGGTGGCGTGCAGGTCGGAGGCCACGAGCGCGCGCCCGCCCTCGTCGGCCGGAACATCCCCGAGGGCATATTCGGTCAGTGCCGCCGGCGTACCGCGCGCGCGCAGTGCTTCGATCAACCGCCTGCCCGCCTCGTCGTCGCGGTTCACGACGGCGGCGGATACGCCCTCCCACGCAAAGAGCTTGGCCTTTTCCGCCTCATAGGCCGCCATGTCGCCGTGGTAGTCGAGATGATCGCGCGTCAGATTGGTAAACACGGCGATGTCGATGTGCAAGCCGTCGAGGCGGCCTTCGGCGATACCGATGGAAGACGCCTCGATGGCAACTGCCTCCACCCCGTCGCGCCGCATGTCGGCCAGGGCGCGATGCAGCGCCACGGCGTCGGGCGTGGTCAGGCCGGTAGACAGTGAGCGCGAGCCGCCGTCTGCGCCCGGTATTTGTATGCCCAGCGTTCCGATGGCGCCGCAGGGCATGCCCCCTTCCGTCAAGGCACGGGCGATCCACTGCGCGCAGGAGGTCTTGCCGTTGGTACCGGTCACGGCGATGACGCGCATCTCGCGCGAAGGCTCGCCGTACCAGCCCGAGGCAATGGCGCCAAGCGCGGGCTTGAGGCCAGCTGCCGGCAAACCCGGAACGCCTTTATCCGCCAGGGTCTGCAAGAGCACCGCGGTCCGCCCGGGGTCCACGTCGTCGAAGACGATCGCGCCGGCGCCGCGCTCGAGCGCCTGGCCAATGAAATCGCGGCCGTCGCTGCGCGCACCGACATAAGCGAGGAAAACGTCGCCCGCCTGCACCGCCCGGGAATCCAGGCGCAGGTGCGAGCCCGGCGAGGCGCGGCCGTGCAGCCAGTCAAGGACCATGGAGGCAGTAGACGTCGCCGGCGTCACAGGCTGTCCTCCAGGGGATGCTCGGGAATCACCAGCGATTTGAACGGTGCATCGGGCTCCACGCCGAGTATGCGCAGCGTCCCGCCGGTGATCTTGGAGAACACCGGCCCGGCCACCGCACCGCCGTAAATGCTGCCGGCAGAGGGTTCGTCGATCATAACCGCCACCACGATGCGTGGGTTGGAAACCGGAGCGAACCCAGCGAACGAGGCGACATACTTGGTGACGTACACGCCATTGACGATCTTGCGCGCCGTGCCCGTCTTGCCGGCCACCCGGTAGCCCATGACCTGGGCCTGTGCGGCCGTGCCGCCGGGGCCGACCACCGCTTCCAGCATCTGCCTCATGGTGCGCGCCGTCTTGGGCGAGAAAACGCGCGTGCCCGGGGCCGGGCGATCAGTCTTCAAGAAGGTCAGCGGAACCGTGTCGCCGTCCCGCGCAAACACGGTATAGGCTTGCGCCAGTTGCACCAGCGAGACCGACAAGCCGTAGCCATAGGACATGGTGGCTTTCTCGATGGGCTTCCACTTTTCATAGGGACGCAGCCGCCCCGCCACCGCACCGGGAAAGTCGAGCTTGGGAACCTGGCCCAGGCCGAGCTCGGTGTACTTCTCCCACATCTCTTTGCTTTCCAGGCGCTGCGAAATCAGCGTGGTGCCGATGTTGCTCGACTTCTGCACCACGCCCGCCACGTCCAGCTTGCCGTAGCCGTGGGTGTCGCTAATGGTGCGCCCGTAAAAATTCATCCGGCCGTTGCCGGTGTCGACGACGGTGTTCGGCTGCACCCGCCCGAGGTCCAGCGCCAACGCGATCGAGAATGGCTTGATGGTAGAGCCGGGTTCGAAGGTGTCTGTCAGCGCGCGGTTTCGCAGGCGGGGCCCGGTCAGCGTCTCGCGCTGGTTCGGGTTGTATGTGGGCAGATTGGCCAAGGCAAGGATCTCCCCGGTGCGCGTATCCACCACAATGGCGGCGCCGCCCTTGGCCTTGTGGCGCTCGACTGCTTCTTGCAACTGCGAAAACACTAAGTACTGCACCCGGGTATCAATGGACAAGGTCAGGTCGTGACCGTTGGCCGGTGCACGTACCGCCTGTACGTCCTCGACTACCCTTCCCAGGCGGTCCTTGATGACCCGGCGGCTGCCAGGACGGCCTGCCAATTGAGCATTGTAGGCCAGCTCGATTCCTTCCTGCCCGCGATCCTCGACGTTGGTGAAACCCAGCACATGGCCGAGCACTTCGCCCTCGGGGTAATAGCGCAGGGTCTCGCGCTGCTGGTGGATGCCATCGATGCCCAGCGCCGCCACCTTCTCGGCAATCTCGACCGGAACCTGGCGCTTCAAGTAAACGAAGGTCTTGTCTTCGTTGGCAAGCTTGCGCTGCAGGTCCCGCAGCGGCGTGTCCAGCAGCTTGGCGAGCTCGGCCAGCTTGGCCGGGGGTGCCTTGACGTCTTCGGGAATCGCCCATACCGCGCGCGCCGGAATGCTGGAGGCCACCACCACCCCGTTGCGGTCGGTGATCTTTCCCCGGGACGCCGGCAAGACCAGCGTACGCGCGTAGCGCGACTCGCCCTGCTTTTGCAGAAATTCATTCGAAAGCCCTTGCAGATACAAGGCGCGCAGCACCAGCACTGCAAAACCGGCAAAAAGCAGGAAGAGGACGAAGCGGGACCGCCACGCGGGCAATTTCAGGCTCAGGACCGGGTTCTCGGACGAAAAACGCACGCGCTTCATCGTGCACCTCTCGCGGGAGACTTGGCGGGTACGGGAACGCCAGGAGGCCCGTAGGGCAGCAAGGCCGGACCGCCCTGGCCGTCGCGCGACTGCGCCAGGTAGATCGTGCGGGCAGGCGTGACCGGCTCCATCTTCAGCGTGGTGCGGGCCACCTTATCGATCAGGGCGTGTTTCGCGTGATCGGTCTGCTCGAGCTGCAGCCGCCGCCATTCCACGTCGAGGTCGCGCGCCGCAGCCTGGGCACGCTCGAGCTCCACGAAGAGACTGCGCGCTTTGTACTGGCTGCTGACCAGCGACAACGCGCAGCCTACCAAGGCGGCCGTCAGGACGAAGAGCAGGCGCCCCATGCCGGCCACCTATGCGCAAGCGAGGAAGTGGGCGCGCGGCGTGCGCGTCCGGGTCGAAGCGCGCCGACGGCCGGACGGCACGTCGGGGGCTTTCAGGAACGCCTTGCCGCCTTCGGCCGGCAAGGCTACGTGCGTGCGTTCAGCCACGCGCAGCACTGCGGAACGGGCGCGCGGGTTTTGCTGGATCTCCTCTTCACTGGGCAGGACGCGGCCGACCGAAACCAACACCGGCTGCGGCCGCTCGCTCTCGCGCAGCGGCAACCGGGCGGTCTCGGCGCCGGGCCGCGACGCGGCAGCGATGAATTGCTTGACGATGCGGTCCTCCAGCGAATGGAAGCTGATCACGGCCAACCTCCCGCCGGGGACCAGGAATTCGAGCGCGGCGGCTAGCGCGCGCGGGAGCTCCTCAAGCTCCTGATTGAGGTGAATCCGTATAGCTTGAAAGGTGCGGGTCGCAGGATGCTGGCCCTTTTCCCTCGTGCGGACGGCGCCAGCCACGATGTCGGCAAGCTCGCCTGTGGTCGTGATAGGCCGTTTCTCGCGGCTAACTGCAATCGCCTTTGCAATCTGGAAAGCAAACCGTTCTTCACCATAGCGTGCTATGACCTCTCGCATTTCGTCTACGCTCGCGTGAGCGAGCCATTGCGCGGCGGTCTCGCCGCGCGTGGTGTCCATCCGCATATCGAGCGGGCCGTCGCGCATGAAAGAAAATCCGCGCTCCGCGTCGTCGATTTGCGGCGAAGAAATACCCAAATCCATCATCAGGCCGGCGATCCGGTCGATCCCTAGCCTGGAGAGCTCCTCCGCCAACGCGCCAAAACCAGCATGTACGACCGTGACGCGCGCATCGCGCTCGGCCAGCGCACGGGCCGCTTCGATCGCCTGGGGATCCTTGTCGAAGACCACCAGGCGCGCCTCCGGCCCCAGCCGCGCGAGCAGGGCGCCTGAATGCCCTCCCCGGCCGAAAGTCGCGTCGACCCACACCCCGGCGCCCACGCCGTCGGCAGGTACGGCCAACGCGTCTATCGTCGGCTCCAACAACACGGGCCGATGCATGAATGGGGTCGTCACGGCGTCAGAAAGAAAACTGGTTCAGAACTTCGGGCATGCCTTGCGCCAGCATTTCCTGCTCGCGCTGGGCCAAAACGGCAGCGTCCCACAGCTCGAAGTGCGCACCGAGACCGAGCAGCATGACGTCGCGGCTCAGCGAAGCCGCGGCACGCAGTTCGGGAGCGATCAGGATGCGGCCCGCGTTATCGAGCTCCACGTCCTGGGCGTTGCCCAACAGCAGCCGTTGCAGCGCGCGCGCCTGCATCGGAAATGCGGCGATCTGTTCGCGCTTCTCCTCCCAGATGGGACGGGGGTAGATCAGAAGGCAACCGTCGGGATGGCGGGTCAGCGTCAGGCGGCCTTCGGCCTGGGCGATCAGCGCGTCACGATACCGGGTAGGGATCGAGACCCTTCCCTTCGCATCGAGCGTGAGCGCGCTGCTGCCCTGAAACACGACCCGTCACCCCACTTTTTTGCACAAAATTCTACTATTTCCCACTCTAAAGGAGGGACTAAGCGGGGTCAAGCCGGCCCAAGCCGATTTTTTCATTAGTAACAAGGACTTAGCCGCACTTCCTCAACATCCATATTGCGAAATATTCCGAAAAATCAGGACATTGGAAGGTAAAGTGAAGGTAGGGTCTGAAGAACACCGGTTGCACCGCGGCGGGGCGCAAGAACGTAACAAAAAGCGAGCAAAGAAAGAGAGGGGAGAACAGCCCGGGAGGGGGAAGGAGGCGGGCGCAGGCCCCGGCGTACTCATTCACGCCGAATCCGCGCACGGAAGTTGATGTATATCCGTCGGAGATGCCCTGGAACGCCGAAACAAGGCAAAGCAGATCGATAGGCCGGATTCTGTACACGGGTTGCCCCGCGGGCAGTCATTCCTCTAGGCCGTCCGTCGCCGAACGGCTCAAGCCACCTACCCGCATGCTCGGACGGACCGCCCTGTGCGGCGCAAGGCCGCGCGCATGCCTATTTGGTGTTGCTCCGGATGGAGGTTGCCGCGTTTCACCCTGCAGCGACTCGCCGCGGCCAGGCCGCGCGAACGGCACGGAGTGGCCGTGCCGGAGCGGAGCTCGCGCCCCGCCCTCTCTGCAGACTCGTCTCTGTGGCCCTATTCCTCGGCTTCGCGCCGCGCACTCGCGTGCCCGGCGATCGCCGGACGGCTGTTAGCCGCCATCCTGTCCTGCGGAGTCCGGACCTTCCTCGGCGCCGGAGGCGCCGCGACTGCCTGATCTGCTCTGCTTCGTTATTCTACCGCTGCCGGGAGCGGCCGGGGCGGAAGACTTCCGTATCGTCGTAAAAGGCCGGCGTCGTGTTTTCGGGCCACCAGCCAGGCAGCCCCAACACCGGCAGGGGGCAGAGGTCGCGCGTATTGAAGAAAGGCCAGTTTTCCAGCCAGTCCGCCACCAATCGGTCGATGGTTGCCCTGCGCTGGTGGGGCGACGCCCGGAAATACGAGTCGTCGACCGGAATGATGAGGGTGTGCGCGGTGATGGACTTGTAGGGTCGGACCAGCTTTTCAAGCAGGCCGTGCCCGACCACCCAGGGCTCGGTCTGCATCAGCGTCGCGGTACGGCGCTCGACGAACAGCGTGCGCCAGTCGAAGCGACGCAGCGCCTGGGCCAAGTCGTCATTGGAGCAGGCCAGCACGAGCCCGTTCTCGTCGAAAATCGTCACCGCATCGCGCAGCGCCCCGCGGCCGGCCGAAGCGTCGGCCGTTTTTTTCAGCGCGCGCGCCTGCAACGCATTCAACCTTGCCTTGATCTGTGGAAAGGCAAACCACACCAATCCGTTGAAGAGGTCGTGCAGGTTGTCCCGCGTCGGCACCCGTCCGGTTTGATAGATGTGGGTTTCGTAGGCCCGCCCCTCGGGCAGGTCGGAAGGCGGCACGAAAACGAGCGCCTTGCCCGAGGCCAACCTCATGCGCCCCCTCGGGCCGCCGCCCGGCTCGCCTGCCGTCAAGAGCCGGTTCAGCCGATCGCACAGGGGCTCGTCGCCGGCGGGCGCCAGCAACTCGCCCTTGTGCGCGATCGCGGCGAACCAGGGCTGCCCCCAATCAATGGCCGTCAGGTCGACACCCGCCATGGCAGCGTCTCCCCGCCGGCGAGCGGCACGATGGTTTGCTGGCCGAAAGGCAACTCATCTGGGATGCTGAATGCTTCCCGCTCCAGCCGAAGCGTGCCGGTATTGCGCGGCAGACCGTAGAAATCCGGTCCATGAAAGCTCGCGAATGCTTCCAGCGCATCCAATTTGCCGGCGGCTTCGAAGGCCGTGGCATAAAGCGCCATCGCGTGCAGGCCGGTAAAGCATCCGGCGCAGCCGCAGGCGTGCTCTTTCAGGCCCCGCGCGTGCGGCGCGCTGTCCGTGCCGAGGAAAAAGCGCGGGTTGCCACTGGTGGCGACCTCCACCAGGGCCTGGCGGTGGGTCTCGCGCTTGAGCACGGGCAGGCAATACCAGTGGGGACGCATCCCGCCCTGGAACAGGGCATTGCGGTTGTAGAGCAGGTGCTGGGGCGTGATGGTTGCCGCGATCGGTCCCTCCGCATCGCGTACGTATTGCGCGGCATCGGCCGTGGTGATGTGCTCGAACACCACCTTCAGCGCTGGGAACGCGCGGCGCAGCGGCATCATCACGCGATCGATGAACACCTTCTCGCGGTCGAACACGTCGATCGCCGGGTCGGTGACTTCGCCATGCGCCAGCAGCGGCATGCCGACCTTTTCCATGGTTTCCAGCACCCTGGCGCAGCGGCCGAGCAAGTCAGTCACGCCGGCGTCCGAATTCGTGGTCGCCCCCGCGGGATAAAGCTTGACAGCATGAACCGCTCCGGAATCGCGCGCGCGGAGGATTTCCTCTGGGTCCGTGTTGTCGGTCAGGTAAAGCGTCATCAACGGCGTGAACGAAGAGGCTTGCGCGCCGCCCTTGCGCAGCGCCGCCAAGATGCGTTCGCGGTACGCCAATGCCTGCTCGGTCGTCGTGACCGGTGGCTTGAGGTTCGGCATGACGATGGCTCGGGCGAACTGGCGCGCCGAATGCCCGACGACGGCCTCGAGCGCTTCGCCGTCGCGCAGGTGCAAATGCCAATCGTCAGGGCGGGTGATGGTGAGGGTGGAAATAGTCATGGATGCGGCCACTGCTTGTCGGGACGGCCTGCCTTCGGGCGCGAACGCCGCACCCGCGTCGGCCCGGTCATTTCATTTTAAGGGATGGAGGCGCGCCCGCCTCAATCGACGACCGGCATGCTCCGCTCGACGATCGCCGCCAGGATGCCCGCACCAATCGGGATCACCGAGTCGTTGAAATCGTAGCTGCTGCTATGCAGGATGCAGCCGCTCTCCGCGCCCCCCTGCCCGAGCCGGAAATACGCGCCCGGCCGGCCCTGCAGCATGAGCGAGAAGTCCTCGGCGCCCATCGAGGGCGTCAAATCGCGGATGACGTTTTCCTTGCCGAGGATGGCGCTCGCCACGTCCGCGACGAAGTTCGCCTCGCGGGGGGTATTGATCGTCGCCGGATAAATGCGCTCGTAGGTCAGCGTCGCGGTGGCGCCAAAGGCGGCTGCGATCGAGGAAGACAGCTCGCGCAAGCGATTCTCGATCATCTCTTGCACCGTGCGGCGGAAGGTCCGCACGGTGCCCACCAACCGGGCTTCGCGCGGGATGACGCTCATCGCGCCGGGGTTGCCGGCCTGTACCGAGCAGATGGACACGACGGCCGAATCAAGCGGATTCACGTTGCGCGCCACGATGGACTGCGTAGCCGTGATGATCTGCCCCGCCGCCACGATGGGATCGATGGTCAGGTAAGGATGGGCGCCATGGCCGCCGCGCCCTTCGATGACGATCTCAAAGCGGTCCGATGCGGCCATCATGGGCCCGGGATTGATGCCCACCTTGCCTGCCGGCAAAGCCGGCCAGTTGTGAAGCGCGTAAATTTCGTTACAAGGGAAGATCTCGAACAGGCCATCTTCGATCATGGCGCGGGCCCCGCCCAGGCCTTCTTCGGCCGGCTGGAAAATCAACACCGCCGTGCCGTCGAAATTGCGCGTCTTGGCCAAGTACCGGGCCACGCCCAGCAGGATTGCGGTATGGCCGTCATGTCCGCAGCCGTGCATCAACCCAGGCCGGCTCGACCGGTGGTCGAAGGCGTTGTCCTCGCTCATCGGCAGCGCATCCATGTCGGCCCGCAACCCCACCATGCGGCCGCTGTCGCAGCGCCGCCCCCGGATCACGCCGACCACCCCCGTCTTGCCTATGCCCCGATGGACTTCCACCCCGAGCAGCTCCAGCGCTTTCGCCACGATGCCGGAGGTCCGCACTTCTTCGAAACCCAGCTCGGGATGCGCGTGCAAGTCGCGCCTCAGCAACGTCAGGTCATCATGAAACTTGCGTATTGCTTCCAGCGGCGAACGCAGCGCCACCCCTGCTTCCATCCTGCTCTCCGTGCGGCCGCGCCATGCGGCCAAATATCAATCGATGACCGGGCCGTCGGGGAGTTCCCGCAGGGCCATCCGACTTGGTGTCAAAAGCTGAATGTCGCCATACCAGCTTTCCGCAAAGCTCCGGGTATTGTCGGTGTCCGTCATGACGCCGATGCCGATCAGCCTGCCCGGAGCCTCGCCAAACAGTTCGACGTAATCTTGCACGTAGTTCCGCTCGTATTCGAGCCACTGCCCCACCCCTGCGTCGCCGGATTCGACAACCTTCATCCGTACGCGCGTGCTGTGGGCGTTGACGAGCGTCGCCCCGACCGGGAGCCGGGCATCCCAGGTGTAGATGAGGGTGGCATACGGCACCTCCTGGCCGAGCAGCATGCGCGCCGTTTCGGCCAGCATCTGCTCTCGCAGCGGCAGCTTGCTCCAGTCTCCGTCGAAGGCCAGCACCAGCCGGGCCGGTGCATCCTCTGTTTCCGGGCGCGAACTGTCCGCGCGTTCGACCGGGGCGTCGGTGCGCCAAGACCAGCGCACATAGGGCGCATCGAGGGCACGCAGCCCGAGCGGGACCCAAGCGCCGCTCGCCGCCGCCTTTGCGACGGCATGCAAGACCAGGCGTTCTTCGTCCCCGATCCGCACCCGCGCCAGCCGGTAATGCGTCGGTGCCTTGTCGCGGCGGATGATCCACGACCGCCAGCCGGCAGGCAATTCGCCCTCGGCCGACGTCGATTGCGACAACGCGAGAGCGGCCGCGCCCGAAGGCTCCGCGCGCTCGATCTCCGCCGACCGGTCTCCCGGCGTGCTCGCGCAAGCTCCCAGCAATGCGGCGGCGGCCAGCGACAAGAGGGAAACCCGAAATCTAGGCGGAAAGAGAGTGAACATCGGCGGGCGCCAACGCGGCGCAGGAGATGGACCAAGCGCCCATTCTACCGGGGCAAACGACCAGCCAAGCGTTGCATAGCCGTCGAAAACTCGCGCCAAACGGCGATTCTGTTGGAATTTTGTTGTGGCTTTGCCCGGCAAGGCGATATGCTGCGCTCGCGGGGTTATTCCGCAGTTCTGGAGTCTGCCTCTCGCGCACTGCGGTGTGGCCCTGCCCACGATCTGACGATTGAACCCTTTTTAGGAGTACAGCATGGCCACAGCCAAGAAGGCTCCGGCAAAGAAAGCCGCCGCCAAGAAAGCCGCTCCGGCTAAGAAAGCCCCGGCCGCCAAGAAAGCCGCCCCGGCCAAGAAGGCCGCAACCAAGGCGCCGCGCAAAGTCAACGCAGCCTTCCTCAAGCCCATGACCCCCAGCCCCACGCTGGCTGCCATCATCGGCTCTACCCCGCTGCCGCGCACGGAAGTCACGCGCAAGGTCTGGGAGTACATCAAGAAGCACAAGCTGCAAGACCCCAAGGCCAAGCGCAACATCAACGCCGACGCCAAGCTCAAAGAACTCTTTGGCAAGCCCAGCGTCGACATGTTCGAGTTGACCAAGATCGTCAACGCGCACCTGAAGTAACCCGGTCGACCCAGTCCCGGTTCTTCCATCCGCGCCCGGCCGCCATGGACCGGGCGCTTTGTTTTTCAGCGACCACCCCGGATCACGAGAATTTGGCCGTCTCGCGCATCGGTCAGCAAATACAGTTCGCCCGCCGGCCCCGTCACCACGTGGCGGATGCGACGCCCGAGGTCCGTCAGCAACCGCTCCTCGCGCACAACCTTTTCGCCATCCAGCTCCAGGCGGACCAGCGCCTGGCCGCTCAATGCACCGGTAAACAAGCTCCCTCGCCAGGCAGGAATGGTGGAGCTCGTGTAGAACGCCAGGCCGCTCGGCGACACCGACGGTACCCAGCTGTGGATAGGCGGTTCAAAGCCCGGCGGGGAAGCCTCTTCGCCTATTTTCCCGCCGCTGTACTCCCTGCCATAGGTATAGAGGGGCCAGCCATAGTTCTTGCCTGCGCGGACGATGTTCAGTTCATCGCCGCCCCGCGGGCCGTGCTCCACCATCCACAGCTCGCCCGTACCCGGATGCAAGGCTGCGCCCTGCGGGTTGCGATGGCCGAGCGACCATATTTCCGGTAGTGCGCGCTTGTCTTTGAGGAACGGATTATCGGGCGGCACGCTACCGTCGTCCCGGATCCGCACCACCTTGCCGTGGTGAGTGTCCAGGCCCTGCGCGTCGCCTCGGGTTTCGCGGCTGGAGCGCTCGCCCAGGGTCACGAATAGGGTTCCGTCCCGCGCAAACACAAGGCGCGAGCCAAAGTGCAGCGTGCTATCGAATTTGGGCGACTGCCGGAAAACGACCTGTCCCTCCGCGAACCGCCATCCGCCGCCTTCCTTGACCAACCTGCCCCGCGCCACTGCCGTGCTGTTGCCACCTTCGCCTGCCTCGGCATAGCTCAGATAGACCCATCCGTTGCGGGCGAAATCGGGATGCAAGGCTATGTCGAGCAAGCCGCCTTGGCCGCGCGCGTCGACCTTGGGCACGCCGGCAACCGGGCGGGACAACTCGCCCCCGGGCGACACCACCCGCAACCTGCCAGGACGCTCCGTCACCAGTGCCCCGCCCTCCGGGAGCAGGGCCAGGCCCCAAGGGTGTTCCAGGCCTTGCGCCCAAGTCGAGAGCGCCGCCCCCGCTGGCAAAGCGCCGCGGGAGACCGGCACGTCCTGGCCCGGACGTACGGGTTGGGCTTGCAGGGAAGCGCCCCCGACGAGCGAAGCCATGCACAAAACCAAAAACCATGATCGCCGCTTCATGCCGTCCTCCTCTCGCGATGCGGGTCGGCAACACCAGCCGGCCCGGGCATCAGTGTCGCCTCGACGCCCATCCGCGGCAGCGTACCTCATCCCGAGCAGCCAGGGGGCAATGGAATCCGGCGCTTACGAAATCGCCGCGCCTCTAATTGAACCGTCACTTTCGGTAACGGCACACTTAAACTCGCACTGCAAGGGCACGCCGGCCGTAAACCCCGGCCATTCGAGACACACTCGGCCCCCAGCCTGGGCGCCGCTCATCATCCACCCGATGCGTTCGATGACATGAATCGCACTACCGTTGACCTTTCTGACTATCCCGATCTCGTGGTGATCTATCTTGGCATGCGCGTGAACCAGTTCCGGGGGCTTGCGACGCTGCTCGGTTTCGGGCCCCGCATCCACGCCGCCGTGAAATCCAACCCCGACGGCCTGCTCGCACATGAGAATGTCGTCTACTCCCTGTTCCCGCTGCATGTGGGCATGCGCCAATACTGGCGCGATTTCGAAAGTCTCGAGGCGTGGGCACGCGCGGATCCCCATCGCCAGTGGTGGCAAGCCTTCCTTAGGGATCCGAAGGGCACGGGTTTCTGGCACGAAGCCTACTTCCGGCAAGGCGGCATGGAAGCGGTCTACGTCAACATGCCTGCCCGCACCGGATTGCGGCGCTTCGCTTCCAGCGTAGAGGCGCGAGGCCCCTTCTTTACCTCGCGCCAACGCGCCGGCAGGGCCGAAACCCGCGAAGGCCCGCCGGCTGTCGTCCCCGAGGAGGCGCTCTACGAACCGAAAGGAGATGCGGCAAAAGGAGGCTCCCGATGAGATCCGTGCGGCTTGGAATCCTGCGTACATGGAATGCGGGACGCCCCGCCTGCGACACCACCGAGCGCCGCGGCAAGCCTGGTCATCCTGCCACGTCGTGGCGACGCCGTACTGGAGCATTCGTTGCCGCGATGAGCTTGAGCGCACTGGCCTTGTGCGCCCGGGCGACGCCTCTGTCGGCGGAAATCCAAGGGCTGTCCAACGACCGCGGAATCGTGCGCTGCGGCTTGTTTTCCGGAGAGCCTGGTTGGCGGGAGGAAGGGCAGGCCATCCGGCGGGTCGAAGCCGCGATCGCGGGGGGCGTTGCCCGTTGCGACTTTGGCGACGTGCCGGCCGGCCAATACGCCATCGCCGTGTTCCACGCGCAAGAAGGCGAAGAAAAAGTGAGCTACGGATTGCTAGGCAAGCCTCGGCAAGGCGTGGGCTTTTCCAATAACCCATCGATCACGTTTGGGCCGCCCGGCTACGCCCGCGCCAGCTTTCAGTTGGGCACTGCGCCGATGACGCTCTCGATCCAGGTCAAGTATTAGATCCGTTGGGGCGATCTTGGAGCAGTCCTGGCGTGATGTGCTCGGAGGGTGGAGGGGCTGAAGGGCGTGGGGAGGGAGGATGGGTGGGGGGATGGCGGCGTGACCTGGACGCATAAAGTAAAACCCC
>Ga0207789_1000060_pt1 | contig 118525 bp, 100 predicted proteins | sample HigsolmetaGSP12D_FD_184840 | JGI IMG/M metagenome (GOLD analysis project Ga0207789, IMG submission 184840) | High solid enriched microbial communities from the Joint BioEnergy Institute, USA - SP1-2-D (SPAdes) | ecosystem: Engineered > Bioreactor > SSF (Solid state fermentation) > Aerobic >... | reverse complement strand
ATTGCAGATTTCTCATTACGCGTTTTCGCTCTCTTGTACTGATCAGCCAAGGCATGGATCACTTCACGTCGTGTTTTCATGCTCAATTTCAACTCACATCCCCTCGGTAACATTTCGATGTGAGTGATCCGATGCCTCTTCGGTAACATTTTAGCTGAGTGATTGCGCGGGGTTGCGCTGGCCGGGCTCGCGTGATACAACAATGGATATTGAATGATGCGTCGGGGAAAGGAAGAGGCTTGTGTCGAAGGAATCTGACATCCGCGAAGAGGAGAGCAAACGTCTGGCGGAAGTGCTCGGCGTGATCGACCGGAAGCTGATGAAGGAGCTGTCCGTGCTCGGAGAGAGGCGCGGCGACGTCGTCGGCATCCGTCAGGAGTTCTGGGACGACCTGGCCGTCAACTTCTCGGACACGACGGAGCTGGGCGAGACGTGGAGCAGCATCGTGCAGCAGGCCGAGCTGCTGGCCGAACGCGAGCGCAGCCACCGCGTCGCGTCGACCGCGGCAGGGAAGCTGGCGCTGCAGCGCGACAATCCGTATTTCGCGCGGGTCGACTTTGCGGAGGGGCCGAGCGGGGAGACCGAGCGGATCTATATCGGCCGGTCGTCGCTCGTCGGCGAGGACGGCGAGACGTTCTACGTCTTCGACTGGCGGGCGCCCGTCTCCAGCCTGTTCTACGACCACGAGCCGGGACCGGCTTCCTACGAGACGCCCGGCGGCACGATCGAAGGGGAGATGACGCTGAAGCGCCAGTTCGTCATCCGCGGCGGCGTGCTGAAGCACGTGTTCGATACGGAGGAGACGATCGGCGACGACATTCTCCAGGCGGTGCTGTCCGAACGATCGGATACGACGATGAAAAGCATCGTGGCGACGATCCAGAAGGAGCAGAACCGCATCATCCGGGACGAGAAGCACAAGCTGCTCGTCGTCCAGGGAGCCGCCGGCAGCGGCAAGACGTCGGCCGCGCTGCAGCGGGTCGCCTATTTGCTCTACCGTTACCGCGATTCGTTGACGCCCGAGCAGATCGTGCTGTTCTCGCCGAATCCGGTGTTCAAAGGCTACATCTCGCGGGTGCTGCCCGATCTCGGCGAGGCGAACATGCGGCAGATGACGTTCCGGGAGCTCATCGAAGCCCGTCTCGGGCGGCGCTACGAGGTGGAAGATCTGTTCGCCCAGACGGAGGCGCTCGCCGAAGCCGAGGGGACGCCGGAAGGAGAGGCGCGGGAGGCGGCGGCGCGCTACAAGGGCTCGGAGCACTTCTTCGCGACGGTGAACGGCTATCTGCGGCGGCTCGAGACGGAAGGCGTCCGGTTCCGGCCGCTGCGGTTCCGCAAGGACATGATCGTGTCGGTGGCTCAGATGGAGGAGCGGTTTTACGGCGTCTGGGGAGGAGAAGGCTTCGGCGACCGGCTCGCGAAGCTGCGGCGCTGGCTGAACGAGCGGCTGAACGAATGGGTGGACAGCCAGCTCGGCGAGGCATGGGTGGAGGAAGCGGCGGAGCTGACCGACTTCGAGGAGATTCAGCGGGCGTACGTGGCGCTGCGGCGGGAAGGCCGGTTCGGCGAAGAGTCGTTCGACGACGAAGACCGGCTCTCCGAGAAGCTGCGGCGAGGGGCGGCGGAAGCGGCGATCGCTCCGCTGCGCCGGGCGGTGCGCGGCTTCCGCTTCCTGGACCCGCTGGCCACTTACAAGGAGCTGTTCCGCAGCCGGTCGCTGTTCGCCGCCTGCGCGCCCGACGGCAAGCTGCCGCCCTGTTGGGAATGGATGGCCCGGCGGGCGGAGGAGACGCTGGACCGCAAGCGGATCGACCACGAGGACGCGACGCCGCTGCTCTACGTGTTGGAAGCGCTGGAAGGCTTCCGCAAGGTGGAGAGCGAGGTGCGGCATCTGTTCGTCGACGAGGCGCAAGACTACTCGCCGTTCCAGGCGGCGTTCCTGCGCCGGCGGTTTCCGCGCGCGCGGATGACGGTGCTGGGCGACTTCAACCAGGCGATCTACGCGCAGACGGAGGAGAGCGGCGGTTTCGGCGGCTGGACGCGGCTCGTGCCGCCGGAGGAGTCGGCCGTCTGGCGGCTGTCGGTCAGCTATCGGTCGACGGAGCCGATCGTGGCGTTCTCCAAGCGGATTTTGCGGCCGGAAGACGCCGCAGGCATCGAGCCGTTCCACCGCGACGGCGAGCCGCCGACCGTCGCGGAGTGCCGCGACGGCGCGGAGCTGGCCGCGCGCATGGCGGAGGACGCGGCCGCGATGCTGGCGGAAGGCTACGCCACGATCGGCGTCATCGCGAAGACGGCGAAGGAGTGCGGCGACGCCGCCGCGCTGCTCAAGGAGCGGCTGCCGGACGACGTGCCGGTGACGCTCGTCACCGGAAACTCGGCGAACTTGCCCCGCGGCATCTCGGTGCTGCCGTCCTACCTGTCCAAGGGGATCGAATTCGACGCCGTGCTCGTCTGGGACGCTTCGCAGAAGCGCTACGGGCGGGAGCGGGACCGCAAGCTGCTGTACACGGTTTGCACGCGGGCGCTGCACAAGCTGCGCGTCTACGCGATCGGGACGCCGTCGGCGCTGCTCGGAGCGGCGACACCCGCGGCGGAGGAGGGCTGAACCGATGAAGACGATGGATGAGGCCCGCGCGGCGCTGCGCCGGTATTTCGGCTACGATTCGTTCCGCAAAGGGCAGGAGCGCCTGGTGGAGGCGATCCTGTCGGGCCGCGACGCGCTCGGCGTCATGCCGACCGGCGCCGGCAAGTCGATCTGCTACCAGCTGCCGGCCGTGCTGCTGCCGGGCGTCACCCTCGTCGTGTCGCCGCTCATCTCGCTGATGAAGGACCAGGTCGACGCCCTGAACGAGACGGGCATCCCGGCCACCTACATCAACAGTTCCCTGACGGCGAGGGAGACGAGCGAGCGGCTGCGCGGCCTGGCGCAAGGACGCTACAAGCTGCTGTACATCGCGCCGGAGCGGCTGGAGTCGGAGCGGTTCGTCGAACTGCTGCGCGGGCTCAGCGTGCCGCTCGTGGCGGTGGACGAAGCCCATTGCGTCTCGCAGTGGGGCCACGATTTCCGCCCGAGCTATCTGACGATCGTCCGGCTGCTTCGCCATATCGAGCCGCGGCCCGTCATGGCCGCCTTTACGGCGACAGCCACCGACGTCGTCAAGGAGGACATCGTGCAGCGGCTGCAGCTGGCCGACCCGGTGCGGGTGACGACCGGCTACGCGCGGGACAACCTGGCCTTCTCCGTCGTCCGCCATGCGGACAAGCGGGAGTTCCTGGCGCGCTACATCCGCGAGCGGCCGGGCCAGGCCGGCATCGTCTACGCGGCGACCCGGCGCGAGGTGGAGAGCTGCCACGACTTCCTGGTCGGCCTCGGCGTCGCCGCGGGCAAGTATCACGCCGGCATGCCCGAGGAGGAGCGGGCGGCGGTGCAGGACGCTTTTCTGCGGGACGATCTGCAAGTCATCGTGGCGACGAACGCCTTCGGCATGGGCATCGACAAGTCGAACGTCCGCTTCGTCGTCCATCACAACATGCCGAAAAACCTGGAAGCTTACTACCAGGAGGCGGGGCGCGCGGGACGCGACGGGGAGCCGGGAGAGTGCGTGCTGCTGTTTTCCCCGGCGGATACGGCGACGCAGAAGTTCTTTATCGAGCGGAGCGAGGCGGACGAAGAGCGGAAAAAGAACGACTACCGCCTGCTCAACGACATGGTGGAGTACGCCAACACGTCGGAATGCCTGCAGCGGGCCATCGTCCGCTACTTCGGCGAGGATGGCGGGGAGCCGTGCGGCCGCTGCGGCAACTGCACCGACGCGCGCGAGCTGCGGGACGTGACGCGGGAGGCGCAGATCATCTTCTCGTGCGTGGCGCGAATGCGCCAACGGTTCGGCGTGACGCTGACGGCCAAAGTGCTGCGCGGGGCGAACGACGCGAAGATCCGGCAGTTCGGGTTCGACCGGCTGTCCGTTTACGGCATGATGAGCGCCGTGCCGGAGAAGGAGCTCGTTCAGCTCATTCACGCGCTGATCGCCGACGGCTACTTGCGGCTGACGGACAGCCAGTATCCGGTCGTTCAACTGACCGGTAAGGTGCGCCCCGTCATGGACGGCGAGGAGCGGGTGCTTAGGCGGGTCGAGCCGATCGCCGCCGCGACCCGCAGCCGCCGGCGCTACGGCGCCGAGGGCGAGGACGGGACGTACGATGCGGAGCTGTTCGAGAAGCTGCGCCAGCTGCGCAAGGCGATGGCGGCGCGCGAAGGGGTGCCGCCCTTCATCATTTGCAGCGACGCGACGCTGCGCGAGATGTGCCAGCGGATGCCGACGACCGCGCAGGAGATGCGCGAGGTTCGGGGCATCGGCGACGCCAAGTTCGCCAAATACGGAACGGAGTTTCTGGAGCTGATCCGCGAGTCGTCGGGCTGACGCCCGCACGCGGCGATGGCGGCACATCGCGCCGTTATGTTCCCGCAACGTGATTTCGCTCGTTGCGCCGACTTTTCGGAAGGACGGTCCGGTTAATAGAGCGCCGCTTTTTTCACGGACTTATAGAAATCCGGTGAACTTCAGCGTGAGGAGCGGCATCGTTCCTGCCAACTGAACATCAGCCTTCGGCTGACGTTAACAGTTGCAGGTTTCTGGAGAAACGGAGCGGTCGAATTTTTTTTCGCCGGATTCCTTCCTGATCACGGAAACCGCCGATAACCGGTTTTTCCGGTTATCTCCGCCCGTACGGACTGCAATGAACCATTCCAAGGAATCTGGCAACAACGGCGATTTTCAGGACGGTCCACTCCGGAACCAATAGGATATTTGTAAACCCATGTCGAAATTAATGACAACCAACAAACGATATGGGGAATTTCGATGCTACTGACTGAACGATACAAAGACAAAATCAAAGGTGTTCTTTCTTGCTTCGACCGAATTGTCATTCACGGCAACATTCCGGACCTTTGCTTTGACGGCGGCCTGGGATGATCCGAGTGATGGCGCCAAGAAACTGGAAGAACTATCGGAGTCCAAAAAGGATAATGACCGCCGGTTCAAAGGGTTTAACTTCTTCAGCCGGGAAGATCAAGAGTTATTCCGGATTCTCTCGCACGGCGAGTTCAACATCAATGGCTTGCAAAACAAATCGATCCGCAAGCTGCTTCCCGAACTCAGTCCGGCTTCGGTTTCCCGTATCTTGAAACGTCTGCGTGTTCACGGGATTGTGAAGAAGGTATCCGGCACTCGGAAATACTACTTGACCAAGCTCGGGAAAAGCGTCATCACTCTCGGACTGAGAACCAAGGAGCTCTTCATCGTTCCTGCTTTGACTGAAGCCGCTGCTAACTGATTCGCCTCACCTGTGAAGGAGGCTGCTAACGGCAGTCTCGCTTTAACGCTGTCTTTTAAGGGCTTTCCCAAGTTTCTTTCCATTTTGCAAAGATCTTTGAATTTAAGAGCCTAAAGGGCAGTCTTTTTTCAACGGGCTTATAGGGCAGGGGGGAGAACGATGGACGTTTGGACGGAGCGACGGGAGAAGCTGCTCGCCCGGATGACGGAGCGGGGGATCGACGCCGCGCTGATCGTTTCGCCGACGGGTATCGATTATTTGACCGGCTTCCGGTCCGATCCGCACGAGCGGTTTCTCGCGTTGCTGCTCGTTGCGGGCGCGAAGGAGGCGACGCTGTACGTTCCGCTGCTGGAGGAGGAAGCCGCCCGCCGGAGCGGGACGTCGGCAACCGTCGTTCCGCTGTCGGACACGGAGGATCCTTATGCGCGTCTGACCGAGACGCTTCCCGCGAACGCGGCGGCGATCGGCGTGGAAAAAAACGTGCTGACGCTGGACCGCGCGGAGCGGCTGACCCAACTCGCGCCGAACGCCGCGCTGGCCGACGTGACGCCGGACTTGGAAGCGATGCGCGTGCGGAAAAACGCCGAGGAGATCGCCAAAGTTCAGGCGGCCGTCGATCTGATCGAGAAGGTGATGGCCCATGCGGCACAGCGGGCGGTCGTCGGCATGACGGAGCTGGAGCTTGCGGCCGAGCTGGAATATCAGATGAAGCGGCTCGGAGCGGAACGCCCGTCGTTCGCGTCGATCGTGCTGACGGGGAGCCGTTCGGCGCTGCCGCACGGGGTGCCGGAGGCGGTGCCGATCCGCGAAGGCGACTTCGTGCTGATCGATATCGGAGCGCAGGCGAACGGCTACTGCTCCGACATCACGCGCACGTTTCTGATGGGCGAGGGGACGAAGGAGCAGGAGCGCATTTACGAGATCGTGCTGGCGGCCAACCGTGCCGGCATCGAAGCGGCGCGCGCCGGCGTCGCGGCGTCCGAAGTCGACCGGGCCGCCCGGGACGTCATCGCCGCCGCCGGGTACGGCGACTATTTCACGCACCGTGTCGGCCACGGCTTCGGCATGGACATCCACGAATTTCCGTCCCTGCACGGCGCCAACCCGGCGCCGCTGGAGCCGGGCATGCTGTTCACGGTCGAGCCGGGCATCTACGTGCCCGGACTCGGCGGCGTACGGATCGAAGACGACGTCTTCGTGCGAGAAGACGGGACCGTTCGAGTGTTGACGAGCTATCCGAAAACGTTGACGCGCCTCGGATAGAGCGCACGCTACCGGCTGGCAGCCCCGGACCGCTTTTAGTCGTTCCGGTTTTTTCGTTGTTTGGGAAATGATGCGAATAGATTTCCTGCGGGTAACCGGGGGCTCCCCCAAAAGGAATCGGAATCAGCTTCGAAGCATCACTTCACTTTTGGAGGATTGGTTCTGCGTCGGCGCGGGCGAAGGGTCAGCGCCCAGAACAGCAGCGCCGACGCGCTGACGGCGGCTCCCAGCAGGCAGAAGCCGTTCCAGCCGGCGCGGGCGTAAACTTGCGTCGAAGCGATCGAGCCGGAGGCGCTGCCGAGGGAATAGAAGATCATGTAGCCGGCGGTCAGACGGCTGCGCGCTTCGGGACGGACGGATAAAATCAAGCTTTGGTTGGTCACGTGGACGGCTTGCACCGCAAAGTCCAGCAGCACGATGCCGAAGACGAGCGCGGGCAAGGCGTGGACGTGACGGGGCGGCAGCCACGACGCCAGCAGCAGCGCAAGCGCGACGCCGGTCGTTCGCTGTCCGAACTCCCGGTCGGCGAGCCGGCCGGCGCGGACCGCGGCCATCACGCCCGCCGCTCCGGCCAGGCCAAACGATCCGATCGCGGCATGCGAGAGCGACAGCGGCGGGCTGCTCAGCGGGAGCACGAGCGAAGTGCCGAACGAGGCGAAAAGCGGCAGCGCCAGCAAGGCGCGAACGCGCAGCATGCGCTCCTCCGCGAACAGCGCGAGCGTCGAGCGAATGAGGCGCGGGTAGGGCAGCGAAGTCCGCGCGGACTCCCCGGGCGGCAAAATGCGGCGCAAAACCGCGCACATGACGAGCATCGACGCCGCCGAAAACAAATAGACGGAGCGCCAGCCCGCCAGCTGCGCGAGCGCGCCGGCGACGGTTCGCGCCAGCAAAATGCCGATGACGATGCCGCTCGTCACCTGACCGACGATGCGTCCCCGTTCGTCTTCGGCGGCCAAGTCGGCCGCGAACGCCACCATCGTCTGGGCGACGACGGCGAGCAGGCCGACGACGGCCAATCCGGCGAACAGCACGACTGCGGAAGGAGCGAGTCCGATCGCGGCCAGCGCGAACGAGGACAGCAGCATTTGGGCGGCGTCAGCCGGCGCCGGTTTAGCCGGTCGCCGAGCGGGACGAGCAGCAGCAGCCCGAGCGCGTAGCAAAGCGGAGTGACGGTGACCACGATGCCGACGGACGAACGGGCGATGCCGAACTCGTCGGCGATGTCGTCCAGCAGCGGCTGCGAATAATAAACCGCCGGCGACAGCCCCCGAGACGCTTGTCGTCGCGCTGATCGGATTGACCGTGCTGCTCAAAGCCCGTCCGGAACGGGCGGTGGCGGAACGCTCCGTCGAGACGATTTTGTCGCTGCTTAGGTAGTTTCTATCTCCAAAAGTTTCGGACGACCAGCCACAGGTGCGACGGTTTCTCGGCCAAGCGGCGCGTGTAGTAGGGGTACCATTCGGTGCCGTACGGAACGTAGCAGCGAACCCGGTAGCCTTCGCGGGCGAGCCGCTCCTGCTCGCTCGCGCGCAGCCCGTACAGCATCTGGAATTCGAACGCGTCCCGGCCGATTCCGCTGGCGGCGGCGTAGCTTTTGACCCATTCGATGATGCGGTCGTCGTGCGAGGCGACGGCGACTCGGGCGCCGGCCTCCAGGCAGGATCGGACCGTTTCGCGGAACCGCTCTACGATCTCGCCGCTCTTCCGAAACGCGATGGCTGCCGGCTCCTTGTAGGCTCCTTTGACGATTCGCAGCGGAACGTTTTCCCTCGCCAGCTCCTCCGCGTCCCGCGCCGTTCTTCGCAGGCAAACTTGCACGACCGCGCCGGTGTTCGTCCACCCTTCGGCATGCAGCCGCCGGACGAGGTCCAGCGTCGGCTGCGTGTAGGCGGACCCTTCCATATCGACGCGCATGAAGGCGCCCGCCTCCCGGGCGGCGGCCGCAATGCCGCGGAGGTTGGCGTAGCAGGCTTCCGAGTCGAGCGCCAGCCCCATCTGCGTCGGCTTCACCGAGACGTGAGCCCCAAGCCGGCGGTCCGCGATCGCCCGCAGAAGGCGCAAATATTCGTCGCGGCTGCTGCGCGCCTCCTCCAAGCTCCCGACTTCTTCCCCCAGACGATCGAGCGTCGCTTCGATTCCTTTGGCCTTCAGCTTTTCCACGACGTCCAGCGCCCCTTCCGACGTCTCGGCGGCGACGAACCTGCCGGCCAGCTTCCGGCCGTAGCGGAGCGACAGCCTCTTGACGGCAGTGCGGCCGGTCAGGGCGAGCATCGCCCGGCGGTATCCGCGGGTGATCCAATCCATGCGTCCCTCTCCTTTCCGAAATAAGAGAATCGCCTTGCGAGGCGGAACCGCCGACGCCCGCGCCGCGGCCGGACAACGTTCGGAACGGCTCGGCGGCCGGGATCATAACCTATCCCGTGAGCGGATTTCGAAGGAGGATTTGAGCGGCATGAGAACGGAGTTTGCGAACGAACCGTTGACGGACTTTGGGGACGATGCCAACAACCGGCGGTACGAAGAAGCGCTGCGGCAGGTCGCGGCCGAGCTGGGACGGGAATACCCGCTGCGCATCGGGGCGGAACGGATCGTGACGGAGCGGAAGGCGGCTTCGGTCAACCCCGCCGCGATCGGCCAGATCATCGGCTACGTGTCCCAAGCCGACGAGACGCTGGCAGAGAAGGCGATCCGGACGGCCGCGGACGCTTACCGCATCTGGAGCCGGGTCGATCCGAACGGGCGGGCGCGCGTGCTGTACCGGGCGGCGGCGCTGCTGAGGCGGCGCAAGTTCGAGTTCTCGGCCTGGATGACGTACGAAGCCGGGAAAACCCGGGCCGAAGCCGACGCGGACACGGCGGAGGCGATCGACTTCATGGAGTTTTACGCCCGGGAGATGCAGCGCCTCAGTCTTCCCCAGCCGCTTACCCCCCATTCCGAGGAGGAGAATCAACTCTATTATATTCCGCTGGGCGTCGGGATCGTGATTCCTCCTTGGAACTTCCCGCTGGCGATCCTCGCCGGGATGACGACGTCGGCGGTCGTGGCGGGCAATACGGTCGTGCTGAAGCCAGCCAGCCCGACGGCGGTCGTGGCGGCCAAGTTCGCGGAGCTGCTGGAGGAGGCGGGGCTGCCGGACGGCGTCGTAGGCTACTTGCCCGGAGCCGGAAGGGAGATCGGCGACTTCCTGGTCGGGCATCCGCTCGTCCGGTTCGTCAGCTTCACCGGCTCGCGGGAGGTCGGGCTGCGCATTCAGGAGCGGGCGGCCGTTACGGCGCCGGGGCAAATATGGATCAAGCGGGTCGTCGCGGAGATGGGCGGCAAGGATGCGATCGTCGTCGACGCCGAATGCGACCTCGACCGGGCGGCGGAAGCGATCGTCTCGTCGGCGTTCGGCTACTCCGGCCAGAAGTGCTCGGCCTGCTCGCGGGCGATCGTGCATGAGACGGTATACGGCGAGATGCTGGAGCGGGTCGTCCGCCGGACGCGCCAGCTGACGGTCGGCAACCCGGCCGAGCGGCCGGTCGGCGTCGGGCCGGTGATCGACGGGAACGCCCGCGACAAAATCATGCAATACATCGAGATCGGCAAACGGGAAGGCCGGCTGGTGCTGGGCGGGGGAACCGGCGACACGGACGGATACTTCGTCGAACCGACGATTTTCGCCGACGTGGACGGGAAGGCGACGATCGCGCAGGAGGAAATTTTCGGACCGGTGCTCGCCTTCCTGAAGGCGCCGTCGTTCGGGGAGGCGCTGCGGATAGCGAACGATACGGTGTTCGGCTTGACCGGCTCCGTTTTCTCCCGCAATCCGGCTCATCTCGAGCAAGCCCGCCGCGAGTTTCACGTCGGCAACCTGTATCTGAACCGCAAGTGCACCGGGGCGCTCGTCGGGGCGCACCCGTTCGGCGGCTTCCGGATGTCCGGAACGGACTCCAAGGCGGGCGGCCGCGACTACCTGCAGCTGTTCACGCAGGCGAAAGCGGTGTCGGAAAAGTTTTAGCGGAACGGTGAGCGACGGCGCAAGGAGCGGAATCGTTCCGGGGACAAACCGCGGTCTTCGGCGCGATCCGCTCCCCTTGTCGCCACCTTTTCACCGGATTTTAAGCGGGGAAGAGGACGGCGTTCGGCGGGCTCGTTTTCTCCGGTTTTCCCGTTGCCGCTCCCGCCGCCGCGATGGTAGAATGAGGCGACCCTATTCGAAAGGAGCCATTGCCATGCGGGAGCAACATCGCAAGCGGGTTTACGTATTCGCCGGCACTTACGACAGCGCCGGGCGGGAAGGCATTCATCTGTTGACGTTGGACCGGGATACCGGCGAATGGGAAAAAGTCGGAGGCGTCTCCGGCGCGGACCAGCCTTCGTTTCTCGCCATCCATCCGAACGGGGAGCGGCTGTACGCGGTCAGCGAGACGAACGGCGGCGCGGTCGTCTCCTACCGCTACGATTTGGAGAGCGGGTCGATCGCCGAGCTGAACCGCCGGCCCTCGGAAGGCGACGCGCCTTGCCATCTGCACGTCGACCGCACCGGCCGGTGGCTGCTGGCCGTCAACTACACGAGCGGCAGCGTCTGCCTGTACCCGATCGGCGAGCAGGGAGAGATCGGTCCGATCGCCGACCTCGTTCGCCACGAAGGCCGCGGTCCCCGCGCGGATCGGCAGGAAGGCCCGCACGCCCATTCGGTGTTCCCGATTCCGGGAACGGACGACTGGCTCGTCAGCGATCTCGGAACCGACGGCCTGTACGTCTATCGGCTGGACGCGGAAGCGGGCAAGCTCTTTCTCCGCTGCCGCACCGCCGACCGGCCCGGCTCGGGGCCGCGGCACGCCGCCTTCCACCCGCGGCTGCCGCTTCTGTACGAGATCGAGGAGTTGAGCTGCGAGGTGGCGGTTTACCGCTACGATCCCGCGCGGACGGACAAGCCGCTCGAGGAGCTTCAGCGCTTGACGACGCTGCCGGAAGGCTTCTCCGGGGAGAACACGTGCGCGGACGTCCATCTGACCGCATCCGGCCGGTACTTGTACGGCTCGAACCGGGGGCACGACAGCATCGCGGCTTACCGGGTGGCGGACGACGGCCTGCTGGAAGCGATCGGGCACGCTTCGACGCTCGGCCGTACGCCGCGGAATTTCGCCGTGCTCGGAGACGAGTGGCTGCTGGCGGCCAACCAAGATTCGGACGAGGTCCAATCGCTGCGAATCGGCGCGGACGGCATTCCCGTTCCGGCAGGCCGCTCGATTCGGTTGACGAAGCCCGTCTGCTTGCAGCCGATTTTCGCGGAATAAGTCAGGCACCGCTCCTTCCTCCGCCTAATATGGTATTGGAGGAAGGAGCGTGAAGCGCCATGCGGGCCGACAAATACGACAATCGAAAAGCGCTCTGGCTCGCCGCCGTCTGCTATCAAACGTACAGGCAATACGCCGACCCGGACGGCGCCTTCGTCCTGCCGGAAGGTTTCGAGACGACGGCCGGCATTTCCGCTTTTTCGTTCAACCGGTTTCCGGAGCCGTTCGGCTTCGTCCTGGATTCGCCGAACGAAGCCGTCGTGGCGTTCCGGGGAACGAGCACCGTCTCGGACTGGCTGTCCGACGCGCTCGCCGTCCAAACCGAGTGCCCGTTCGTCAAAGGCGCGGGGCTGACGCACTTGGGCTTTACGCAAATCTACCAATCGGCGAGAGAGCAAATATTGGCCGCGCTGGACCGAATTCGTCCGGGCAAGCGGCTGTACGTGACGGGCCACAGCCTCGGCGGCGCCTTGTCCGTCCTGTGCGCGCTGGACGCCGCGGTTCATTCCCCTTTTCGTTCTCCCATCCTCTATACGTTCGGCTCTCCCCGAGTCGGAGATTCCGCCTTCGTTCAAGCTTTCGCGGACCGCGCGGGTCCGAGCTTCCGCGTCGGCAACCTGTACGACGCCGTCACCTACTTGCCGCCGACGACGCTGAAGCTTCCGCGCATCCAGCAAGTGTACGAATACCGGCACGTCCCTTCGCTCCAAACGCTCGAATTCGGCAACGGCAGCATGTCCGCCAACCACGTGATCGGCAGCTATTTCGCCGCGCTGGCGAAGCGCGATCCGGCTTATGAGCGCGCTCTTTGCGCTTCGGCGCCGGGATTCTGCCCGCCTCCTCCCGCGGAGAACGCCTCGGATTCGCGCCGGTTAGCGTTCCCTTAACACAAAACGCCATTCCGGTTGACAAGCTCTTAAAATGATGCATATCCGTACATAGAGGAGAGCGTCGCATGTTTACCGGATTTTCCCGGAGCAGGAAGCTGCTCTCGCTTGTTCTGTTCGCCGAAGTCGCGTTAAGCGGGCTGGCGGCCGGTCTTCCCGCCGCGGCGGCGGCGGAACCGCCTCTCGCCGGGATGCCGTACGCTGCCGACGCCGTGCGCGAGCTGCAAGCGGCCGGCCTGTTGTCCGTCAAGACAACCCCGGGCAGCACCGGCTTCCGCTTCGCGCCGAAGGACGAAACGACTCGCGAAGAAGCGGCGAAAGTGCTGGCGGCGCTGCTGAACCGGCTGTAGGAGCCGCGGCTTAGGGTCGACGGCTGCCGGCTAACGAACGTGAAGATCAGGCCGTTCCTTCCGATAAGCGGAGGGAATGGCCTTTTTTCTCGTCGGCTTCGCCCGTCGGCGTCCCCGCTCCCTTTTTCCAAAATGTCGAAACCTGGCGTCCGCCGTCGCCGTCTACCTTATGGCGGGCGGCAAACGGCGAGGCGTTGCCCGGAGCTTGCAAGGCGGTGCGTGCGTCCGCCGTGCCCGTCCCGCCTATCTATCGGCCGTTCGGAAGGAACCTGAGGAGCAGCGGATTTGGTCTATGTGGCGATGAAGCCGCTGGAATGGTTTTTCCTGCTCGTTCTGTACACCGTCGACGCCCGCCCGGAAAACCGGATTCACGTCCAGTACAGCGGATTCGGGAAAACGGGCCGGCGGACCGAAAACGGAACTTGCCGGGAAGAGCGGAACGCGGCGGCGCCGCTTGCGGACGCGTGACGGGCGTTGTTGTTCGGTCGGTCTGCGGGATGCGAGCCTGGTTCGGCAACAGCCGAAAAAAAGCCTCCGGGAGACCGTTCTCCGGAGGCTTATTCGCACGTCAAGCCGCTTAACCGCCGTTCACGGCGTTTTTCATGCGGCCGAAGTAGCTGGAGTTTTCGTTGTCGTGGCTTTTGTGCTCGTCCAGCATCCCTTTGGCCGTCGCTTCGTTCCATTGGTCGGGAGTGAGCAGCCGGGTTTTGTCCTGCTTCAGATGGTCCTGCAGGCTGTGCAGGCGGGTAAGCAGCGCATCGATCTCCTCGGGGCTGAGCAAATCTTCCATGACGGCGACCAAATCCTCGTCGCGCAGCGCGATGATCCGCTCCGCCAGCTCCTTGTCGACGAATCGGCTGAGACCCGGGAACTCCTGGCGGCCCTTCGCGATGCCTTTGACTTTGCCGAACGACATGTCGTTGTCGATGCCGGTGACGCCGAGAGCTCTTCCAACGACAGGTCCGCAAAAAACGGCACTTTTTTCGCCTGATCGCCGGCGTGGCGAAGGAAGAGACGTTCGCGGACGGCGCGCAGCTGCTGCGACGGGGCGAGAAGAACGACGCGATGTACGTCATCGTGTCCGGCAACGTCGAGCTGAGCAGCGTGTCGGCGGCCGGTTGGGACGCGACGCTCGGGGTGCTCGGACCGGGCGAAGTGTGCGGCGCGACGTCCGCGCTGGACGGATCGCCGTCGACGGTGACGGCGCAGGCGTTTTTCGGGGACGTGCGGGTGCTGGCGCTGCAGCAGCAGGAGGTGACCCGCCTCGTCCGGCTGTATCCGGAGATCGGCCTCGGCCTGCTGCGCGCCTCCCTCGTCCGGGTGCGGACGCTGGAAGAGATGATGATGCGGATTGACTCGTAAATAGCCGACGCTTAGACGAATGGGGGTCTTGAGCAAGCGATGAAAATCATCGCATCGGAAGGACAACGAAGCCAAGGTGAACAGTGATGCGATGAAAAATATCACATCATCCGCCTCCTTTTCAATTCTGGAAGGAGTTTGGATGTGGATGCAATGTAAATCATCGTTAGGACGAGCGACGGGCGAACGGCTATAGGTGGATACGATGTTTTTGATCGCTTGCAAGGAAAGACCTCGAATTCAAGGAACAATCGAGGGGAGAAGACCGTCAGGGCGATCTTCCCCATCACAAAATCCGCGATAGCTTGCGATACTCGGTCGGCGAGATCCCTTCATGGCGGCGGAAAATCCGGCTGAAGTAATGGATGTCGCCGTACCCGACGCTCTCGCCGACCCGCTCGACCGGCAGGTCGGTCTCCCGCAGCAGCCGTCTGGCTTCGCGGTGCCGGACGGCGTGGACGAACTCGCCGGGCGACAGGCCGGCGGCTTGCTTGAACAGCTTGGCGGCATGGTCGACGCTCAGGTGGAGCCGTTCGGCCGCGTCGCGGTTCGTCCAAGGCCGGGCCGGCTCGGCTTCGATCGCCGCCATCAGCGCCTGCAGCTTCGGGCCGTGCGGCGAAGCGGCGGCGTCGGCCGGGACGCGCGGCAGCCGCGCCAGTTGCGCGAGCAGATTCAGCATGAGCGCCTTGCAGGCCAGCTCGTAGCCGACCGGACGCATCGCGAACTCCTGGACGACCTGCTCCATCGTTTGGACGAAGACGAGCGGAACCGTGTACACGACACGGGACGACAGCGCGGGAAACGCGTCCGACAGCGCTTCGCGCGCGAACTTTTCCGGCTGCAGCGACTCCTCGTTCACGATCATGTCCGATTCGGTCTGAATGTCGAGCTCGTCGAAAAAATCGAAATGAATCCCCAGAAACCGGGCTTCCGGCTCCGAGACGACCTCGTTCCGGTGATACACGCCGGAAGGCAGGAAGATGAGCTGGCCGGCCGACAGCGTATACCGTTGCCCGCGCATCGTCGTCGCCGCCTCTCCCTGGCTGACGTACAGCAGCTCGAAGTCATAAAGCCGCCGCTCCGCAAGCACGCCGGTCGGCAGCCGCTGATGCCTGGCGTAATGGACGCTGGGCGACCATTCCCGGAACGGGGCGCGCCGCTGCAACGGGTAGCGGCTGTCGGTCCGCTTTTTCTCCACTTTCAATCCCCTCTCCTTCTCGCATGATCGCGGAATCGTCCACATAATCGCTTTTCCCGCTAAAGAAAATCGGTCCCTGATCTTTTACAATAAAGCTATTATTGCACAATCCCCTATCCCAAACAACAGCGCGGAATCGGTCAAATGAAGAAGGCGGGCGGTTGGACGTTCCCGATGTTTACCGATGCCGGCAAGCCCGTTTCGCCCGGCCCGGCGGCGGCGAAGAAGCGATCGACTGGAGCGGCTGCGACACCGTGCGGCTGGCCGACACGGCGACAGGCTTGCCGCCCCGGGAAGAGACGCAAGTCCGGTGCTGTTGGAGCGCCGAGCGGTTCTACGTTCGATTTGTCTGCAGGAATTCGCACACGGTAGCGGATTTCGTAAGCCGGGACGATCCACTGGACGAGCAGGACGTCGTCGAGCTGTTCATCGACGAGGATCGGGCCGGCGTTCGGGAGTTTCAAGCTTGGCGCCCGACCGGGAAAATCAATTTCCGCATCCCGTCCCGGTTCGGCGCGATCGTACTGGCGTAAGCGCCATTTTCAAAACGAGGAGGAAACGCCATGAAGAAAGGGATCAACATTTGGTCGTTCCGGGAAGGAACACCGATCGCGGACTGCATCCGGTTGGCGAAGAAGGCCGGCTTCGACGGCATCGAGCTGTCTCTGAACGAGGAAGGAGAGTTGGGGCTCGCCTCGACGGAGAAGGAGCTGCGCGACATCAGCGCCCGGCTGGAGGAGGCGGAGCTCGAAATCGCGGGGCTGGCGACCGGCCTTTATTGGTCGTATCCGATGACGAGCGAGAACGCGGCGACCCGGGAGAAGGCGATGGACATCTGCAAGAAGCAGCTCGAATTCGCGGCGGCGCTCGGCGTCGACACGATTCTTGTCATTCCCGGCGCGGTCGGCGTCGACTTCATTCCCGACGCGGAAGTCGTCGACTACGAGCGCGCTTACGAGCGGGCGCTCGAAGCCGTCGCCAAGCTGGCCCCGTACGCGCAGCATACGGGCGTCTCCATCGGCATCGAGAACGTATGGAACAAGTTCCTGCTGTCGCCGCTCGAGCTGCGCTCCTTCCTGGACGCGGTCGGCTCCGAGTTCGTCGGCTCTTACTTCGACGTCGGCAATACGGTGGCCAGCGGCTATCCCGAGCAATGGATTCGCATTCTCGGCCGCCGGATCAAGAAAGTCCACTTCAAGGACTACCGGCGCCAGGCGGGCGGGCTGCACGGCTTCGTGGACCTGCTGGCAGGCGACGTCGACTATCCTGCGGTCATGGCGGCGCTTCGAGCGATCGGCTACGACAACTACGTGACCGCGGAGATGATTCCGCCTTACAACCACCACTCGGAACAGATCATTTTCAACACATCCGGCGCGATGGACTCGATTCTGGGGAGGAACTGACATGCTGAAAATCGGACTGATCGGCTTCGGCTTCATGGGGCGGATGCACTTCGACAATTACGTGCGGCTGATGGAAGAAGGAGCGGACGTTCGGCTCGTCGCCATTTGCGACCTGCAGATCGAGCAATTGAAGCATTCGAAGGCCAGCGGCAACATCGCCACGGGCCAAGAGGTGTACGACCTGTCGCCGTATCGGCTGTACGACGACATCGAGAAGATGCTGGCGGCGGAGCGGCTCGACGTCGTGGACATTACGCTGCCGACCGATCTGCATGCCGAGTTGGCTTGCGGGCTGCTGGAGCGGGGATACCATGTCCTGTGCGAAAAGCCGATGGCGCGCAGCCTCGAAGAAGGCCGCAGGATGGCGGAAACGGCAGCCCGCACGGGCAAGACGCTGATGATCGGACAGTGTCTGCGGTTCTGGCCGGCTTACGAATATTTGAAGGCGTGCGTCGAGGACGGTCGATACGGCGCCGTAACGGCGGGATACTTCTTCCGCGGCTCGGACGCGCCGCAGGGCTGGTTCCTCAACGGCGATCGCAGCGGCGGCTGCATGCTGGACATGCACGTTCACGACACGGATATGATCCACTGGCTGTTCGGCAAGCCGGAGCGGGTGTCGTCGATCGCCCGCAACGTCATTCCGGGCAGCGCGTACGACACCGTCTCGACGAACTACGTTTATCCGGACGGCAAAGTGGTGAACGCCCAGGCGGACTGGTCGCTGCAAGGCGACGCCGGCTTCTCGATGACGTTCCGGGTCAACTTCGAGAAGGCCACCCTCGTATTCGCCGACGGCAATTTGAAGGTGCATCCGGCAGGAGAGACGGGCTTCGTCGCCGATCTGTCGCCGGACATGGGCTATTATCGCGAGACCAAGTATTTCCTCGAAGCGGTTGCCGACGGCAAACCGGTGTCGGTATGCACGCCGGAGAGCGCGGTCGGCTCGCTCGCGATCGTCGAAGCCGAAATTCGCTCGGCCGACCAGGGCGGATTTCCCGTCGCGGTCTCCTGAGCGAGTGGAATAACGGTTTGCTTGCGGAGGCGCTTCCGGCATCGGCCGAAGGCGCCTCTTTTTTCGCTCCTTCGTTTCCGGGCTTGAGGGCGTTCGGCAGTTTTGCGAATATTGCCGGGGAAATGGCATAATGGACATAGCAGTAAGTACGGCTTGCGGACGGTGACAGGGCATGAGAGCGAAAAAGAGCGAAATCGACAGGCTGGGCGCGCCGGACATCCTGGCCATTCTGCGGGCGGCGGACGAGCTGATCGCCCGGGGAGGCCGGTCGCTGCTGGCGAAAGTGTTGAAGGGGTCCCGCGACAAAAAGGTGCTGGAGCACGGACTGGATGCGTGTCCTTCCTACGGCTATTTTCGGGACAAGACGCTGGACGAAATTACGGAGCGGATCGACTGGATGATTCAGCAAGATTTCCTGGAAATCGAGATGAGCGGCAAGCTGCCCCTGATCGTTTTCACGGAGCGGGGCTGGAAGGTCGAACGCGCGCAATACGCCGAGGAAATGCTGCGGGAGTGGGACCGGTGGATCGCCGAAGGCAAAGCCGAGATCGACCCGACTTATTTGAAGGACCGCAACCGCGGCATGATCTTGCTGTTTTTGAAACTCCTCCGCTGGTCGGGGGATACGCGCTACATTCCGTACTTGCGGCAGTGGGAGAAGATCGATTGCAAAAAGGTGCAGGCGGCCATTCGGGAAACGATCCGCGAGCTGGAGCGGGGGATCGACCGGGAAGCCGCTGCCGCGGAACGCGAACAGTACGAGCGGGAAATTCAGCAGGCGCTGCGGATCGCGCCTTTGGAGCCGGAAGTGCTGAAGTGCTGGGAATGCGGCAAACGTTTTGTGTTCGCGGTGGAGGAGCAGAAGTTTTTCCGGATGAAAGGGTTCGAGCCGCCCAAGCGCTGTCCGGCCTGCCGGGAGCGCAAACGGCTTCGGAACATAGGGATCGAGTAGATGGGGAAAAAGAAGAAGCCGCTGCCTCCGAGGCGGTTGCGCATGAATCGGAACGGTCGGCTTCAGTCGGCCGCAGCCTGGTTGCCGACCTATCAAGAAAAAAATATCGTTCGCGGTTATCGAAATCATTACGGAGTTGATCTGGAGTGCGCGATTGCGGAGCTTCGCTTGCTGGGCGTTTCGCTGGACGAGAAGCGCATCGAACGCGCGAGAGCGGGCGAGCAGGAGCGGCTCCGGCAGCTTCAGCTGCGCCGGGTACGGCGCGACTTGGAGGTTCAAGGCTTGAAAACCGGCGACGATTCGGACGACATTTTCGCTTTTATTGCGGGATATACGTCCGGGGGCGCGCCTTACGGCATTTTGCGCGACGCGCCTCCGCCATCGTTCGGCGACGACTCACCGGAAGACGTCTAAACGGGAGAAGTATCCGTCCTTTCCTACCGGAACCGCTTACGAAATGCCGCGGGCGTCGTGCCGGTCAGCCGTCCGAAGCAGCGGACGAAGTACGGGAACGAGCCGAAGCCCGTCTCTTCGGCGATTCGGCCGACCGCTTCGTTCGTGTCGACGAGCAGCCGTTTCGCCTGCTCGATCCGGTAGCGGGTCAAGTACTCGAGCGGCGTGCAGCCGTACGCCCGCTTCATGCAGAGCGAGATGTAGTTGGCGTGAAAATGCAGCGCCTCGGACATCTCTTTATAGCTGACCGTTCGTTTGAAATTCCGGCGCAGGAAAGCGGCGGCTTCGTCGGCGATTGCGAGATAGGAGTTGCCGGCGGGCAACTTCGTTTCTTCCTGCAGCTTCAGAAGCAGCTCCTGGAACAGAAGCTGTCTCCTCCAATGGGAGGAAGAGGACGGATCGTCCTGCATCGCCAGCAGCTGGCGGAGTTGCGCGTAGGCGGCGTCCGGGGACGACAGCTTGCCGGCCCGGGGCAAGTAGGACACGAACCGATGGATCGTATGATAAGCGTCTTCCGGGCGGAAGTCGGCTGGCGACTCCTCCGCATCCGTCTCGCTCCAACTGCCGAGCGTCTGAAAATGAACCCAGTAAAAATGCGTCTCTTCCCGGCAAGGCTCCGTCGTCCGGTGCGCGCGGTCAGGCCGGAGCAGGGCGAAGGAGCCGGCGGGAACGGGCAGCGGCAGCGACTCTTCCGCCATGTAGAGGCAGCCGCGGGTGACAAGCAGCAAGTCGAACACGCCGATGCCGGAGCGGTCGGCATGCTTGCCGCCCTCGGGGTACGTATCCTCTCCGCCGACGATGAAATGCGGCAAAGGAGGGGAAATCAATTGGAACATGCTACTGCCTCCGCGACGAACGGAATTTTCTTCTATTATAGCGGAAAACCGAGGTCTTGGCCTTCCCGTCCGGACCTAGCCGACATGTTGCGATCGGACAAAAAGGGTTTGCGTTTGGATATCGGCAGACCGCGCGCCCGGTGCTATATTCGGGAAGAAGGGCGAAACGCCCGACATTTTCCGAACAAGCGGGGAGAGTCGATCACGATGACACGAAACTCGGCATTCGAATCGCTGCCGCTCGGCGCGATCAAGCCGCGGCAATGGCTGCGCGACCAGCTGCGCATTCAGGCGGACGGCTTGACGGGGCATCTGGAGGAGCATTGGGCGGACGTCGGGCCGGACAGCGGCTGGCTCGGCGGCCAAGGGGAGAGCTGGGAACGCGGACCGTATTATTTGGACGGCTTGCTGCCGCTCGCCTATTTGCTCGAAGACGAGAAGCTGATCGCCAAGGCGAAGCGCTGGGTGGAATGGTCGCTGGCCAGCCAGCGGGAGGACGGCTCGTTCGGCCCCGCCCGCATCGAGACGGTCAATTCCGAAGTGAGCCGGGAGCACGACTGGTGGCATTACATGATCATGCTGAAGGTGATGACGCAATATGCGGAAGCGACGGGGGACGAGCGGATCGTGCCGTTCCTGACGTCCTTTTTCCGCTACGTGCGGCGGACGATCGAAGGGAAGCCGCTCATGGGATGGGCGGAAGCGCGCGGAGCGGAGATGCTACTGACCATCGGGTGGCTGCACCGGAGAACGGGAGACTCGTTTCTACTGGAACTGGCGGACATCGTCGCGAAGCAGACGACCGACTGGACGACGGTTTTCCACGACTTTCCGTTCTGGCGCAAGGTGGAGGAATGGGATTGGAAAACGCATGTCGTCAACGTCGCGATGGGGATCAAGGCGCCCGGCACGAGGTTCGAGCTTACCGGTGAGCCGAGGGAGCGGGACGCCGTGCACCGCGGCATCGACAGCCTGATGACGTACCACGGACAGGCCCACGGCATGTTCTCGGGCGACGAATGGCTGTCCGGCACGCATCCGAGCCAGGGCGTCGAGTTGTGCGCCGTCGTCGAGTACATGTTCTCCATGGAGCAGCTGACGAGAATATTCGGGGAGGGCCGGTTCGGCGACATTCTCGAAAAGGTGGCGTTCAACGCGCTGCCGGCGGCGATCTCCAAAGATTGGACGTCACACCAGTACGACCAGCAGGTGAACCAAATTTTGTGCAACTATGCGCCCCGCAGTTGGAGCAACGGCCCGGACGCGAACATGTTCGGTCTCGAGCCGCATTTCGGCTGCTGCACGGCGAATATGCACCAAGGCTGGCCGAAGTTCGTTTCGCACCTGTGGATGCGGGATCGGGAGGGAGGGCTGGCGGCCGTGTCCTACGCGCCCTGCAAGGTGAACGCCCGGGTCGGACGGGAAGGCGAGGCCGAAGCCGAGCTGCAAGTAAGCGGGAACTATCCGTTCCGCGACACCGTCGAGATCGGGCTGAAGCTAAGCCGCCCGGCCCGTTTCGGCATCAGGCTGCGGATTCCCGCTTGGTGCCAAGCTCCCGTCTTGACGGTCAACGGCGAACCGGCAGAGCTGCAGCCGACGGGCGGCTACGCGAACGTGCAGCGCGAGTGGAACGACGGCGACAAGCTGACGCTGCATTTGCCGATGGTCGTAAAGACCGTCACCCGCAACTTGTTCGCCGTCAGCGTGGAGCGCGGCCCGCTCGTCTACGCGCTGCCGATCCGCGAGAATTGGCAGCTGGTGACAAGGCGAGAAAAATTCCACGATTGGGAGATTTATCCCGGTTCGCCGTGGAAATACGGACTGCTGGCCGATACGGACTTCGAAGTCGAGCTGTCGGACGTGGCTCGCCAGCCGTTCGATGCGAGCGATCCGCCCGTTCGCCTGAAGGCGAAGGGGAAGCTCGTCCGCGACTGGAAGATGGAAGGCAACAGCGCCGGAACGCCGCCGCTCCACCCGAACGCGGACGGGCAGCCGATCGCCGAGCTGACGCTTGTCCCGTACGGCGCCGCCAAGCTTCGCATCGGGGAGTTTCCGATGATCGGGCACCGTCTGGAAGCGAGAAGGCAGCCGTAGCGCCGTATTTGCATGGCTCAGGCAGCCGCGTCAGTCAGGCTGCTCCTCCGCCGCCCGGGACCGATGCAGCTTGCGGTAGGTTCCGGGCGGCATGCCGTACCGCTCGCGAAACAGCCGGTGGAAGTAAGTGTAGCTGCCGAGTCCGGATTCGACGGCGATCTGCTCCAGCGTCATCGGGCTGTACAGCAAGAGCTCGAGCGCGTGGGAGAGCCGGAGCTGCTGAACGTAGCCGATGATCGACACGCCGAAATGGGCTTTGAACAGATGGACGGCCCGGGACACGCTGAGGCCTGCGGCGCGGGCGACGTCCTCGAGCCGAATCGGCAAGGCGGCATTTTCCTCAATATAATTCCGCATTCGGAGCGCGTGCAAGGCGGCCGCGAACTCCGCGCCCGGCGCCGCCTCGTCGATCGCCCTGTCCAGCAGGGCGAGCAGGGCGGTCGCGAGCAAGGTGACCAGTTCGGGATCGCCGCCGTCCAGCCGTCTTTTCTCCATATTTAATTGATGCCAGAGCGACTTGATGCGGCCGTCTTCGGCGATCGTCGTTTTGTGCGGCCGCGGCCGCTTCGCCCACCATTCGTCCAGCCCTTCCCCGGTGCCGAGAATGAAGTAGTCCCCGTTCGGCTTCATCGGCTCCCCGCTCTCGCCGATGCGCAAATCGTAGATGTCTCCGGGCTTGAAAAGAAGTAGGTCGCCGGGCGCAAGGTCCGTCCATTCTCCCGCGACGAGCGCGCGGCTGCCGCCCACGGCTTGCAGGCGAATCACGTACGTTTCCAGCCCTTTGTCGAACCGGTGGCGGAACGGCGCTTGATGCCGGGAGTATCCGCAGAGCTGCACATGGATCGTTTTCATCGGGTCCCGTCCTTGTCGTGTCTTGATGAAACATAGCCGGATCGTTGAGGAATGCAATCATATTGTTTCTTCATCCGGACAGCCCAATCCTTCTATAATGAGGATATCATGCAAGAGGAGAGGGATGCGCATGTCCGAACGGACGATCAAGCTGATTCAAACCTCGCAGGGCTCGGACGACCGCTTGACCGAGAAGCCTGCGCTCGCGTTCCGCAGCGACGAGCTGGGCGTGGAGAATAAAGTCATCAATATTTACGACGATGTCCGGTTCCAGGAGATCGTCGGCTTCGGCGGCGCGATTACCGAAGCTTCCGCCGTGACGGCGGGCAAGCTGGGAGAAGCCAACCGCAAGCGGATCATCGACGCCTATTACGGCGAAGACGGCATCGGCTACACGATCTGCCGCACGCACATCAATAGCTGCGACTTTTCGCTCGGCAACTACACGTACGTGGAGGACGAAGACCCGGGCTTGTCCACGTTCGACATCACCCGCGACCGGACAACCGTCATTCCTTTGATTCGTGATGCGTCGCGATTGGCCGGGCCGTCCTTTTTCCTCTACGCTTCGCCGTGGAGCCCGCCTCCGTGGATGAAGACGAACGGCCGGATGAACGGCGGCGGCAAGCTGAAGCCGGAATACCGCGACGCTTGGGCGCTCTATTACGTGAAGTTCATTCAAGCCTACGCCAAGGAAGGTTTGACCGTTCACGGCCTGACCGTCCAGAACGAAGCGAAGGCCGTGCAGATTTGGGAATCGTGCGTGTACACGGCGGAGGAGGAGCGCGACTTCGTCCGCGACCATCTCGGCCCTGCGCTGCATGCCGCGGGTCTTACCGACGTTCGGCTGATGATCTGGGACCACAACAAGGAGCGCCTGTACGAGCGCGCCAAGGTTGCGTTCGACGACGAGGCCGCCTCCCGGTACTTGTGGGGCGCCGGCTTCCATTGGTATTCGGGGGACCACTTCGAAGCGCTGGCGGCCGTGAACGCGCGCTACCCGGAGAAGAAGCTGATCTTCACGGAAGGCTGCCACGAGGGCGGTGTCCAGCTCGGCTCCTGGAAAAGCGGCGAGCGCTACGCCCACGACATCATCGGCAACCTGAACCATGGCATGCACGGATGGACCGACTGGAACATCGTGCTCGACGAGCGGGGCGGACCGAACCACGTCGGCAACTACTGCGACGCGCCGATCATCGCCGACACGAGGAACGATTCCCTGACGTTCCAAAGCTCGTACTACTATATCGGGCACTTGAGCAAATACGTGCGCCCGGGCGCGGTCCGCGTCGCGAGCACGAAGTACACCGAGCATCTGCAGACCGTCGCATTCCGCAATCCGGACGGCTCGATCGTCGCGATCATCCTGAACAAGACCGATTCCGAGCACCCTTACGTGCTGCGCCACCGCGGGCAAATCGCCGAGCACGCCATTCCGGCCCACTCGATTCAAACCTTGATTTTCCCGGAATGACCTGCCGCTACAGACGAAGAGCCGCCCTCAAGGAGCGGCTCCGATGCGAAGCCTCCGATTCCGCCAGGCCCAGCGGATCGGGGGCTTTTTGGCGGTTCCGCCGCTTACCCGGCCGCTTCCCGCTTGCGGAAGAACGTCTTCAGCGCGTGGTAAATCTCGTTTTTCTCCTTGATGACGTAATAGAGGAACTGCGGATGGTCGATATGCTTGTAGGCCGACATCAGCGTGCTGCTGCGGTTGTACTGGTTCACTTCCCCGTAGCCGAAGATGTTCGCCCGCTGCATGATCTCGTGAATGAGGCGGACGCACCGCTCGTTGTCGCTCGTCAGATTGTCGCCGTCGGAGAAGTGGAACGGGTAGATGTTGTAGCTTGACGAAGGGAAGCGGCTGTCCATGATCTCGAGCGCCTTGAGGTAGGCCGACGAGCAGATCGTGCCGCCGCTCTCGCCGCGCGTGAAAAATTCCTCCTCGGTCACTTCCTTCGCTTCCGTATGGTGCGCGATAAAGACGATCTCCACCTTCTCGTACTGGCGCCGCAAAAACCTCGTCATCCAGAAGAAAAAGGAACGAGCGCAATATTTTTCGAAGCTCCCCATCGACCCCGACGTATCCATCATGGCGATGATGACGGCGTTGTTCTGCGGCTTCACGACGTCTTCCCACGTTTTGAACCGCAGATCGTCCGGCGAGATGCCGGCGATTCCGGGATGCCCTTCGCGGGAGTTGCGCCGCAAGTTTTCCAGAATGGTCCGTTTCTTGTCGATGTTGGACATGATCCCCTTGCGCCTGACGTCGTTGAAGCGGACGTCCTTCACCTCGATCTCTTCCTTGTCCTTGCGCTTCAGGTAAGGAAGCTCCAGTTCTTCGAACAGCAAGTTTTCCAACTCGTCGATCGAAACTTCCGCTTCGACGACGTCCTCCCCCGGCTGATCGCCGGCTCCTCCTTCGCCCTTCCCGGGGCCGTCGGCCGGATCCGTTCCGAGCACGTCGCCCACCCGGCTGTCGCCGCTGCCCTGGCCGACATGTTTGCTTTTATTGTAGTTGTAGACGAACCGGTATTCGTCCAGGCTGCGGATCGGAATTTTGATGATCTGCCTGCCGTCGGACAGAATGATGTTTTCCTCAGACAACAGATCGGGCAAGTTCTGCTTGATCGCTTCGCGAACTTTCTGCCGATGCCGGAACTGATCCTGGTATCCCTTGCGATGCAGCGACCAGTCGTCCTTCGATACGATAAACAAAGGCTCACTCATTCTATAAACACCTCCGTAAGCAGGGTTGGCTCGATTGTCGGGAAAAAGGGGAGTGTTAACAGAATATTCAAACGGTGCCGGAGTGATGTCGGGACAAGTGTCGAAAATTCGGCTTCGCGCAAGCCGCGGGCTCTTGTTCCCTATGGCCAAATGTTCCAATTCGTTCATGGTCACGTCCGTTCCGGATGGGGTATGATGGAGGCAAGCGGTTTTGCGATTCGACAACCGGTTCATCGGCCTTGGGCCGACGGTGACGGTTGCGGCGAAACGACAAACGGTTGCATGGAGGAGGAACAACGTGCTCAAATCTTACGTATCGATCGGCGCGGTCGTCGCGCTGCTGGCCGTCGCCTTCGGAGCGTTCGGCGCCCACTCGCTCAAAGGCCATCTGTCCGAGGACGATCTGTCCGTCTTCGAGACGGGAGTCCGCTACCAGATGTACCACGGGCTCGGCATCTTGCTCGTGGCGCTGCTGTCCGACCGGCTGGGAGCCGGCAAGCTGGTCGTCTGGTCCGCGCGGCTGCTGACGATCGGCGTCGTGCTCTTCTCGGGCAGCCTGTATGCGTTGTCCATGACGGGCATCGACGCCTTCGGGCCGATTACGCCGATCGGCGGTGTCGCCTTCCTGGCCGGCTGGTTGTGCCTGGCGCTTGCCGTTCGCGGAGCGAAGCGGTAATTTCCGGCGCGCAGGCGAGTGCGGGCGACTGCGTGCGCGTGCGCGCTTGCGGGAAATCTCTGTTCAGGTTGCCTGGCTATGCTTTATAATGAACAAAGAGAACGATTGCCAAGTCTACCGTCAGGGAGGAAGGACGTCGACACAGTGAGCGGATGGTTCGACAAATCGTCACTCCAATTCGAATTGCTGAATTCGATCTACAACAGTCCGGTCACGATTGCCGTTCTAGACGACCAGGGCATCATCCTGGATCTGAACCGGGATCCCGTCGACACCTTCGGATACGTCAGAGAGGAGATGCTCGGCGGACGCTTTGCCGATTGGTTGGAAGGCGAATCTTACGAATCCGCCGTCCAGACGTTCCGCCGCACGCTGGCGGGAGAGCCGTGCACGCAGAACATCCGCGTCGTCAGCAAGGCGGGACATTCCATCGACCTGAGCATGTTCACATCTCCGCTGATCAAGGACGAGGCAACGCTCGGCGTCGTCATCTTCATGAACGATATCAGCGACCATAAGCGCTCGCTGGATCGAATCCACTACATGGCTTATTACGACGACATGACGGGGCTGCCGAACCGTCGATACTTCACCCAACGCCTTGAGACGAGGCTTGAAGAAGCCGCCCGCACCGGCGGCTGTCTGGCCGTCTGCTACCTGGATGTGGACCGGTTCAAGCTGGTGAACGCCTCGTTCGGCCGGGACGCCGGGGACATCCTGCTGCTGCAGATCGCCGAACGGCTCACCCGCTTTTTCGCCGAACCGGACATGCTCGCCCGGATGGAAGGCGACGAATTCGCTGGCCTCCTGACCGATGTGCGGGACGTTCAGGACGCGAGCGAGCGGCTCGAAGAACTGCTCCGCCTGTTCGAAGCGCCGTTCGAGATTGGCGGCGTGCCGCTGCACGTCTCGGTCAGCGTCGGCGTCATGCTCGGAGGAGAGACGGGCGATGACGCCTCGGCGCTGCTCAAGAAGGCCGACACCGCCCTGTACCGTGCGAAGGAAAACGGGCGGAACGATTATTACTTTTATACGAACGACGTCGAAAGCGACGCCCTGCATAAATTGACGCTGCAGCACGAGATGATGAACGCGCTGAAGAACGGGGAGTTCATGCTGTACTACCAGCCGCAGTACGACCTCGGGAGCGGCCGGATCGTCGGACTGGAGGCGCTCGTCCGCTGGAGTCACCCCGTCCGCGGGCTCGTTCCGCCGGGGGAGTTCATTCCGGCCGCCGAGGAGAGCGGCATCATCGTTCCGCTCGGCGATTGGGTGCTCAAGGAAGCGTGCCGCCAGAACAAGGAATGGCAGGACGCCGGCATGCCCCCGATTCCGGTGTCGGTGAATCTGTCGTTGCGCCAGTTCATGCAGCGGAATTTGATCGGCAACATCGCATCCGTCCTGCGGGAGACCGGTCTCGACCCGAAATATTTGAAGCTGGAGATCACCGAGAGCATCACGATGGATTTGGACCGCGCCTCCCGCTTCCTGAAGGAGCTTAGGGAGCTTGGAGTCGGCATCAGCATCGACGATTTCGGCACGGGCTACAGTTCGTTCCACTACCTTCGCAACTTTCCGATCGGCAGCCTCAAGATCGACCGGTCGTTCGTTCGGGACATCGCCGAGAACGCTAACAACGCGGCGATCGTCTCGGCGATCATCGACATGGCCCACAACCTGCAGATGGACGTCATCGCCGAAGGCGTGGAGACGATCGAGCAGGTGGATTTCCTGCGGAATCAAGGCTGCGACGAAATGCAGGGCTTCTACGGCAGCCCGCCGGTTCCGGGCCATCGGGTCGCGGAACTGATCGCGACGGCGGGAGAGAGTCCCGCGTTTTGAAAATTCCCCTTTTCCACGTTCGACGGTCAAAACGTGAAGCCGCAAGCCCCATTGGGGAGCTCGCGGCTTTTTTTGCCATGCCTCCGGCCGCCCCTCGCCGCCCGCGTGAAGTCTGGTTTCGGGGGCCGGTCGCCGTTCACGTTTGCGCGCGGCGCATCATCGCATGCGGCACAGCGGGCTAACCGTCGATGAAGTCGTCGACTTCGTTGAGCCGGATGGTATACACCGTTTTCTCATCGACATGGTACAGAGTGAGCAGCTGCTTGTCGGCGTCGTAGTTGACGACCCGGCACGGCATGCTCATTTTGACACCCTTGCCTTTGTTCACATTGACGCGAATCAGTCGGTTCGCCCGAATGTAATCGCGAATTCGCGCCGTCAAACTGTCGTCGGCAGGCATCGGCAACTCGACCGGTTCGGAGTCGGCCAGTTCTTTCTCGATCCGATTCCCCAGCTGAACGCCGGATTGAATGCGGTAATCGACGAATTGTCCTTCGTTGAGAGCGTGCAGAAGCCGTTCCATCGCCACCCCGTTCGTAGGGGCTTTGACCAAGATTTCAACCCGAAACAGGAAGGATTCGTTTGTTGAAGTTTTGTTGGTTTTCATTATCTTTTTAGATGCCTCCGTCAAGCAAGAGGTACACACGGGTATACCATGGTTCCAATATAACATGTTTCGGGCGGGGGTTATAGTTCTTTTCGGTCATCTGCCCGTCTTTCTGTCGGGACGAACGAATCGAACCGGCGCATAAGATAAGACGAAGGGATCAGATCTCCTGGTCCCGAACAAACGCCTGATCCTGGTTCGGGAGGTGCGCAAATATGATTCGAATGCTTCCGATTGAGATCGAAGGCGGCACCGCCGTCGGCGTGGAAGTGCTGCTTCCCGGAACGACGCTGCTGGCCGTTACGGTCGGGGACGGCTACATCATGTGCGGCGCGCTGGACGTTCAACTGCTCAACGAGCGGCTGAAGGAGCGCCGGATCATCGCCGGCCGCGCGGTCGGCGTGCGTACGTTCGAGCAGTTGCTGGACGCCCCGCTCGAATCCGTCACCGACACGGCGCGCGAGCTCGGCATCGAGCCGGGCATGACGGGCCGCCGGGCGCTGGCGGCAATGGCCGCCGCAGCCGCCGCCAACGCCGGCGAATAGCCGGCACGGCCATCGGCGCGCGGCCGGCGGCGGCTTCGGCCCCGGCTCCGGCTCCGGTCAGCCGGCTTCGAACAGGCGGCGCAGGCCGATGTCGTAGGGCGGGCGGACGATGCCCTTCTCCGTGATGATCGCGGTCACCAGACGGTTCGGCGTAATATCGAAGGCCGGATTGTAGACGGCCACTCCTTCCGGAGCGGTCCGGCGGCCGAACCCTCTGGTGACTTCGTCGGGATGCCGCTCCTCGATCGGGATGTCGGCGCCGCTCTTCGTCGACAGGTCGATCGTCGAGAGCGGACATGCCACATAGAAGGGAATGTTGTGGGCCTGGGCCAGAACGGCGACGCCGTACGTACCGATCTTGTTCGCCACGTCGCCGTTCGCCGCCACCCGGTCGGTGCCGACGATGACCGCCTGCACCCAGCCTTTGGACATGACGTGAGCGGCCATATTGTCGGTAATGAGCGTGACGTCGACGCCGGCCTGCTGAAGCTCGAACGCGGTGAGACGGGCTCCTTGCAGGACCGGGCGCGTCTCGTCGGCGAACACTTTGAGCCGGATGCCTTGCTCGAGCGCCAAGTAGAACGGGGCGAGCGCCGTGCCGTACTTGGAGGTCGCCAGGCCTCCGGCGTTGCAGTGGGTCAGCACGCCCATCCCGTCCGTGAACAGCGTCAAGGCGTGCTCGCCGATGCGGCGGTTCGTCTCCTCGTCTTCGGCCTGTATCCGCTGCGCCTCCTCCAGCAGCGCGCGATAGGCTTCCTTGACGTCGCTTCCGGCTTCCGCCGAAACTTGGGCCCGCGCCTTCATCCGGTCGAGCGCCCAGAACAGGTTGACGGCGGTCGGCCGCGAGGTGGCGAGATGCTCGGCATGGCGCCGCACTTCGGCGGCGAGTCCGGCGGCGTCGCCTTCATAGTCGCGGACGCCGAGCACGACGCCGTAGGCGGCGGCGATGCCGATGGCGGGCGCGCCGCGCACCTTCAGCTCGCGGATCGCTTCCCACACGTCTTGCGGTGTCGTCAGCGTCAAATAGACAGTCTCCTCCGGCAGCAGCCGCTGGTCGAGCAGCCGGACCGCGCCGTCCGCCCATTGCACGGGCTGCAGCACGCGGGAAGCGGCCGGCGCCGAGGCGGAGATGGAAGGTTCGTTCATGGTCGAAGGCTCCTTTATTTGTTGGATGGATTTCGTGGTGGCGGACCGCCGGCGCCGCTCATGCGCCCGGCTGCCCGGCCGTCCGGCCGCTTGCGCCGTTTTATGCCCTCCGGGCGCCGATGCGAGCAAGCCGCGGCAGCCGGCCGCTTCGGAAGGGCCTTGGGGGCGGTCTCCGCAGCGGCAAAACGCCTGCGTCAGCTGCCCGAAGCTTGAACGGCGATGCGAATGACGTCTTCGATCGACTCCGCCCGCCGGTTGCGTCGAATGAGTCCGGTGCCGATCGCCAGCGCCATCCGCTGCGCCCGCTCGCGGGCGGCGGCGTCGGGGATCGTATCGATGTCGGCGACGTGGGCGAGGCCGTACACGCGCCGGACCGTCTTCGCTCCGGCGAAGCCGACCGCATCCTGCAGCAGCCGGCGCATGTAGTCGTCCTGGTAGCCCGGGGAGCGGGCGACGCGGTCGACGCCGTGCTCGTCCCACAGCCGGCGGAACTTGCGCTCGAACAGCGTCCACACGTCGCGGACCATGCCGAGCAGCTCGGCGCGGCGGTCCCGCCGGGCGGCCTCGTCCGCGCTCCAATGCTCTTGCGCCGCATAGTTCAGCAGCAGGTTGGCGATGACGGCGCCGATATCGAAGCCGATCGGGCCGTAGTAGGCGAATTCGGGGTCGATCACCTTGGTCGATTCCGGCGTCACGAAGATGCTGCCGGTGTGCAGATCTCCGTGCAGCAGCGCTTGGGCGTGCGTCAGAAACTTTTCCCTCAGCAGAGCCACTTCCAGATGAAGCGCCTCGTCGCGCCAGATCGCTTCCGCCGCGTCGCGGATCGCGTCTGCGATGTTGTTCGTGTCGGCGTCGTAATAAGGATGGTCGAAAATCAGGTCTTCGGTAATTTTGCACAAATCCGGGTTGACGTACGCTTGCACCAGCTTCTTCTTTTCCTGCTGGTTCATTCCCAGATCGGACGTGAAAAACAGCGTCCGCGCCATAAATTCCGAGATGTGCTCGGCGAACTTCGGATAGTGGCCGCCTTCGATCAGGCCGCGGCGCATGATGACATGGTCGCTCAAATCTTCCATGACGGTCAGCGCCAGCTCGTGGTCGGTCTTGTAGACGCGGGGGGCGAGACCCGGGGCGAGCTCTCCCTGCTTGACCAGCGCCTCGCTCTCGATGCGGGCGCGGTCGAGCGACAGCGGCCACGACTCGCCGACGACCTTCGCGTACGGCAGCGCCTGCTTGATGATCAGGCTGCGGCCGGTGGCCGGTTGGGTGATGTGGAAGACGAGGTTCAGATTGCCGTCTCCGATCTCTCGGCAGACCAGGTCCTCCCCGGTCGGAAACACGTCCCGGATCGAACGGGCGAGTTCGGTCGCTTCCGCTTCGCTGAGCGGATGGTAAGCACTCATGATCGAATACCTCCGGTAGGATAAGATGAATAGATTCGGCCTGGCGGGGCAGGTGTTGTCTTGGAACAGTATATAGCAACCGGGCCGCCGTTAAAAGCCGTCCGGCGCCCCCGCACTACGGACCGCGGCGACGCCGCCAAAGAGCGGCCGGGCGATGCGGAAGCGGCAGGCCGAATACGCGGGCGATGCGGGCGAACCTCGGGTCGATCCCGTCGGCACTTGCTGCGCTCGCTTCTCCATTATATAGCATTTGAAAATGGAGCAGTTGCCAATTTCACCGCAGCGGTTATGGTATAATGAAACAATCCGGTTGTGAAGGAGCAATGCGCGAATGACAGATCGACCGATGGCGCTGCGGGAATGGGCGGTCGCGGTGCGGGCGCTGGCGGAAGGACGCCAGGCGATCGCGCTGCGCAAGGGCGGCATCGCCGAAGAGACGAAGGAGTTCCGCCTGGAAAGCCCGAGCTTCTATCTGTTTCCTTCCTACGAGCATCAGCGGCCCGAACTGGTCAAGCCGAACTGGCGGGCGGTCGTGGACGCGACGCGAGCGGAAGCGGCTTTGCATCCGGGCCTGGTCCGGATCGAATATTTCGCCGAGGCGGAGGAGGACATCGAGGTGAGCGACGCCGATACGCTCGCCCGCTTGAGCGAATGCCATATTTGGACCGACGACTATGCGGAAGAGCGGTTGCGCTGGAAAAAAACGAAGCCGCTGCACGTGCTGCTGCTGCGGGTTTACCGGCTGAACGAACCGGTCGAGGTGCCTCTGCGCGACAGCTACGCCGGCTGCAAATCGTGGATTCGGCTGGAGGACGAGCTTCCGGTGCGGGAGCGCAAGCCGGTGCTCGGCGACGCCGAATTCGCAGCGGCTGCGGAGAAGGTGCGTCGCGCCGTGCGCGAAAGCTCGCAAAAGCCCGGTTTGCGTTTTTCATGACCTTTTCATAAAATGGAGGTTGAGAATCACTGAGAATCAAATTAAAATAATTATAATCTAAGAGGAAGCGGCGGAGGGAAAACATCATGTCCAACCTGTTCGAAATTCATGGCCTCAAGTCGGCCATTGAAGGTAAAGAAATTTTGAAGGGCTTTGATCTGACGATCCAAGCGGGAGAAGTTCACGCGATCATGGGACCGAACGGAACCGGGAAAAGCACGCTCGCTTCCTCGATCATGGGCCATCCGAAATACGAAGTGACCGCAGGGCAGGTTCTTCTCGAAGGCGAGGACGTTCTCGAGATGGGCGTCGACGAGCGCGCCCGCGCCGGCCTGTTTCTGGCGATGCAGTATCCGAGCGAAATTACCGGCGTCACCAACGCCGACTTCCTGCGCAGCGCGATCAACGCCCGCCGCGGCGAAGGCAACGAAATTTCGCTGATCAGGTTCGTCCGCCTGATGGAAGGCAAGATGAAGGAGCTCGACATGAATCCCGAATTCATGCATCGCTACCTGAACGAAGGCTTCTCCGGCGGCGAGAAGAAGCGCAACGAGATTTTGCAGATGATGATGCTGGAGCCGAAGCTCGTCATCCTCGACGAGATCGACTCGGGCCTTGACATCGACGCGCTGAAGATCGTGGCCGCCGGCGTCAACGCGATGCGTTCGCCGGAGCGCAGCTTCCTGATCATCACCCACTATCAGCGGTTGCTGAACTATATCAAGCCCGACTACGTGCACGTCATGATGCAGGGCCGCCTCGTCAAGTCCGGAGGGCCCGAGCTGGCGGAGCGTCTCGAAGCGGAAGGCTACGATTGGGTCAAAGAAGAGCTGGGCATCGTCGACGAGACCGTCGGCCAAGCTTAAGAAGAGGATAAGGGAGGCTAGCCACGATGAGTACACCGACCACCTCTTTCGACCGCGAAGCCGCCGCCGCGATCGCGCGCAGCAAGAACGAGCCGGCCTGGCTGGTGGCCTGGCGCGAGGAAGCGGGCGATTGGGCCCGCACGCTGGAGCTGCCGAAGCCGGAGAAGACGCCGATTCAGCGCTGGAACCTGGACGCTGCGGGCACGCATCGTCCCGGCCAGCCGGTATCTTCGCCGGCGGATTTGCCGGCCGCCGTCGCCGATCTGCTGGCGGCGGGGCTTGACGGCGCGGTGATCGTCCAGCACAATTCTTCGGTCGTTTACACGAACTTGCCGGAAGAGCTCAAGGCGCAAGGCGTCGTGCTGTCGAGTCTGGAGGACGCGGTGCGCACGCATGAGGAGCTCGTTCGCGCCCACCTGATGACCGCGTACGCCCGCGACGAGCACAGGCTGGCCGCGATGCACGGAGCGCTGTGGAACGGCGGCTTGTTCCTGTACGTGCCGCGCGGCGTAGAGATTGAAGCTCCCGTGCAGGCGCTGCTCTACGCGGACGACGCGGAAGCGACGTTCGCGCCGCACCTTCTGGTCGTCGCCGACGCAGGCAGCAAGGTGACGGTCGTGGAGAGCGTCGCCTCCTCGCTCGGCGAAACGGAGAAGACGCTGCTGCACAACGGCGCGGTCGAAGTGTTCGCCAAAGCCGGAGCGCAAGTTCGTTACGCGACCGTTCACCATATGGACAAAGCGGCGATCGACATCAGCTACCGCCGGGCGGTGCTCGATCAAGACGCCGGCATCGAATGGATCGTCGGCGATCTGCACGACGGCAACGTGCTCTCCGACACGCTGTCGATCCTGAAGGGCAACGGTTCCGCTTCCGACGCCAAAGTCATCTCCGTCGGGACGGGATCGCAGCGGATGAGCCTGACGACCCGGGCCGTACACTTCGGCCGTTCGTCGGAGAGCGACATGATCACCCGCGCGGTCATGAAGGAAGAAGCGGCCGCCGTCATCAACGGCATTACGAAGATCGAGAAGGGCGCCACCAAGGCGGACGGCCAACAGACGGAGAAAGTGCTCATGCTGAGCCCCAAAGCCCGCGGCGACGCCAACCCGATTCTGCTGATCGACGAAGACGACGTCAAGGCCGGCCACGCCGCGAGCGTCGGCCAGGTCAATGCGGAGCAGGTCTACTATTTGATGTCGCGCGGCATTTCCAAAGAAGAAGCGGAGCGGCTGATCATCTTCGGCTTCCTCGATCCGGTCGTGTCGCAAATTCCGCTGGAACCGGTTCGCGAACTGCTGCATCGCATTTTGGAAAGGAAGCTGGGATAACATGGATCCGATCGCGCTGAAAGCCGAGTTCCCGATATTGCATCAGGACGTGAACGGACATCCGCTCGTCTATCTCGACAACGCGGCGACCTCGCAGAAGCCGCGTTCCGTCATCGAAGCGGTCAAACGGTACTATGAACGGGACAACGCCAACGTTCATCGGGGCGTGCATACGCTCGGCTCTCGCGCCACGGACGCCTATGAAGGAGCGCGGGAGAAGACGGCCCGCTTCCTGAACGCCGCCTCACCGCGCGAGATCGTGTTTACGCGCGGCACGACGGCGGGCCTCAACCTCGTCGCCCACGGCTATGCCCGGCAAGTGCTGCGGGAGGGCGACGAGATCGTCATCACGCCGGCGGAGCATCACAGCAACCTCATTCCGTGGCAGCAGGCGGCGAAGGCCACCGGAGCGACCTTGAAATATTTGCCGCTGCAGCCGGACGGCACGGTGCGCCTGGAAGACGTCGAGAAGACGGTGACAGAGCGGACGAAGCTGGTGGCGATCGCCTACGTTTCGAACGTGCTCGGCACCGTCCACCCGGTCGGGAAGATCGCCGAGATCGCCCACCGCAAAGGCGCCGTGATCGTCGTGGACGGCGCCCAGAGCGCGCCGCACCTGAAGGTCGACGTGCAGGCGCTGGACGTTGACTTTTACGCTTTTTCCGGGCATAAGATGTGCGGTCCGACCGGCATCGGCGCGCTGTACGGGAAGGCGCGACTGCTCGAGAAGATGGAGCCGGTCGAATACGGCGGCGAAATGATCGACTTCGTCGAGCTGTACGATTCCAGTTGGAAGGAGATTCCGTGGAAGTTCGAGGGCGGCACGCCGATCATCGCCGGGGCCGTCGGGCTCGGAGCGGCGATCGACTTCCTGGAGGGCGTCGGCCTGGACGAGATCGACCGGCACGGCAGGCGGCTGGCCGCTTACGCGGTCGATCGGCTGTCGGCGATCGCAGGCGTGTCGATTTACGGGCCGAAGGAGAATCGCGCCGGCCTGGTGACGTTCAACCTCGGGGACGTCCATCCCCACGACGTGGCGACGGTGCTCGACGCCGAGGGCATCGCAATCCGCGCCGGGCATCATTGCTGTCAGCCGCTCATGCGTTGGCTGCAAGTGAGCGCGACGGCCAGGGCAAGCTTTTATTTGTACAATACCGAACAAGACGTGGATCGGCTTGCCGACGCGCTGGTCAAGACAAAGGAGTTTTTCGGCTATGAACCCGCTCGATGACCTGTACCGCCGCGTCATTATGGATCATTATAAGAACCCTCGCAACCGCGGGACGATGGAAGACGAACCTGCGGGCGGCACGACCGGGTCGTCCGCGGAGCCGGCTTCCAGGGTCACCGTCAACCTGAACAATCCGACCTGCGGCGACCGCATCAGCCTGCAGATGCAGATTGAAGACGGCATTGTGAAGAACGCCCGGTTCACCGGGGAAGGCTGCTCGATCAGCATGTCCTCGGCCTCGATGATGACCGACGCGGTCAAGGGCAAGACGGCCGCCGAAGCGCTCGCCATGGCCGACAAGTTTTCCGCCATGATGAAGGGCGAGAAGGTGTCGTTCGACGAATACGAGGATATCGACGCCCTCTCCGGCGTGAACAAGTTCCCGGCCCGCATCAAGTGCGCCACGCTCGCGTGGAACGCGCTGCGCAAGGGAGTCGAGCTCGGACAGGGACGGCACGAAGGAATCGAGGAGTAAGCTATTGACAAATCATCATGAACGAGGAGGTACATCGCCATGGCGAAGCAAATGCCCGAGTTGGAAGCGTACAAGTACGGGTTCCGCGACGAGCATCGAGCGATCTTCCAATCCGGCAAGGGGCTGACGCCGGACATCGTCCGCACGATCTCGGAGATGAAGGGCGAGCCCGAATGGATGCTGAAGTTCCGCCTGAAGGCGCTGGAGCAGTTCGAGAAGATGCCGCTGCCGCGCTGGGGCGGCAACCTGGACGAACTCGACTTCAACGACATCCAGTACTACGTCAAGCCGTCCGAGAAGCAGGGCAAGACGTGGGAGGAAGTGCCGGAAGAGATCAAGGCGACGTTCGACAAGCTCGGAATTCCGGAGGCGGAGCAGAAGTTCCTCGCCGGCGTCTCGGCCCAGTACGAATCGGAAGTCGTTTACCATAACATGCAGGAAGACCTGGAAAAGCAAGGCGTCATCTTCATGGACACCGACTCCGCGCTGCGCGAGCATCCGGAGCTGTTCAAGGAATACTTCGGCACCGTCGTGCCTCCCGCGGACAACAAGTTCGCCGCATTGAACAGCGCCGTCTGGTCCGGCGGCAGCTTCATCTACGTGCCGAAGGGCGTCAAGTGCGAAATTCCGCTGCAGGCCTACTTCCGCATCAATTCGGAAAATATGGGCCAATTCGAACGCACGCTCATCATCGCCGACGAAGGCAGCTTCGTCCACTACGTCGAAGGCTGCACGGCGCCGATCTACAGCACGAACTCGCTGCATAGCGCCGTGGTCGAAATCATCGTGAAGAAGGACGCGCGCGTCCGCTACACGACGATCCAGAACTGGGCGCCGAACATCTACAACCTCGTGACGAAGCGCGCCGTCGCCGAAGAGAACGCGACGATGGAATGGGTCGACGGGAACATCGGCTCGAAGCTGACGATGAAGTATCCGGCGGTCGTGCTCAAGGGCCGCGGCGCGAAGGGGATGGTGCTGTCCATCGCCGTCGCCGGCAAAGGCCAGCATCAGGACGCCGGGGCGAAGATGCTCCACCTGGCGCCGGACACGACGTCGACGATTGTGTCGAAGTCGATCTCCAAGCACGGCGGCAAGGTCACGTACCGCGGGCTTGCCTCGTTCGGCCGCAACGCCGCAGGCGCGAAGGCGAACATCAAGTGCGACACGCTGATCCTCGACAACCAGTCGACGAGCGACACGATTCCGTACAACGAAATCTTCAACGACAACGTCACGCTCGAGCACGAAGCGACCGTGTCCAAAGTGTCCGAGGACCAGCTCTTCTACCTGATGAGCCGCGGCCTCACCGAAGCCGAAGCGACGCAGATGATCGTCATGGGCTTCATCGAGCCGTTCACGAAGGAACTGCCGATGGAATACGCCGTCGAGATGAATCGTCTGATCAAGTTCGAAATGGAAGGCAGCATCGGGTAAGGTTTGAGTTGACGGGGTTTTTGCGAGCCGTGACCACCAATGCGGCCAAAATTTGACCAATATCATCGGACGTACCGCTCATGTAGAGCCGGTGCGTCTTTTTTTTGCAGAATAAGTTTCAGGGATCCCCGCAAAGTACCTGAGTAAGCTTCACAGCCAAGCTCTACTTCGCGGGGTTATTTTTCTTCGCAACACGCAAGCTTTTCCCGGTTGTCATTTTACTGGCCCAAGCTTTCCGGCTACATCCGCCAGCGCCTTTGGAGGGCGGATGGAAGCCGCCGACTAAGCGTGGTTATTGAGGAAAACGGAGAAATCGGCTCCCCGCCGCGCGATTGTTCCCCTGATTTCGGCGCTTATGTACGGTGGAAGACGCAATTGTACCTACCGCGCGCTCCGGCTATCGCCTAAAATCGGTGAGGTGGAAAGCGCTGTCAGCATAACAGAACGGATTGCGCAGACCTTCAACATGGAAAGATGGAGGGGGAATACATCTGAAATCGATCGCAGCCGCGAATCCGCCAAGGGGACGTTCGGCCGGACCAAGAGCCGCGCCCCGGTCGAAGGCGGTCAGGAGCTTGCGGAAGCATTGGCAGTTGTACCTGTTGATCATTCCGCCGGTTCTCTATTTCGTCATTTTCAAGTACATCCCGATGTTCAACGTGGTTCTGGCTTTCAAGGACTACAACGTCCTCAAGGGAATTTGGGGCAGTCCATGGGTCGGAATGAAGTATTTCAACCTGTTCTTCCACAACCCGGTGTTCGGAACGCTGTTGAAAAATACGCTGTTCATCTCCATCTACTTGCTGGCCGCCAGTTTTCCGATTCCGATTCTGCTGGCGCTGGCCCTGAACGAGGTTCGCAGCGGGCGATTCAAGCGGATCGTGCAGCTCGTCACGTACGCGCCCTATTTTATCTCGACCGTCGTCATCGTCTCGATCATCATGCTGTTTCTGGCGCCGAATCTCGGCATCGTGAACATGCTGCTCGGCGCGCTCGGTTTCCATTCGATCAACTTCCTGGGCAACGCCAATATGTTCCGGTCCATCTACGTCTGGTCCGAGGTGTGGCAGACCGCCGGCTATTCCGCGGTCATCTATTTGGCGGCGCTGGCGGGAGTCGACCCTTCCCTGTACGAAGCCGCCCGCGTCGACGGAGCTTCGCGCCTGCAAAAAATACGGAATGTGGACATTCCGGGCATCATGCCCGCAGCCGTCATCATTCTCATTCTGAACGTCGGCAATATCATGTCGATCGGCTTCGAGAAAATTTACTTGCTGCAAAATCCGCTCAACACGACGACGTCGGAGATCATCTCCACTTACGTCTACAAGATCGGATTGCTCAACGCCAACTACAGCTTCGCGACGGCGGTCGGCCTGTTCAACTCCGTGATCAACCTGATTTTGCTCGTCTCCGTCAATTTTGCCGCCAAGCGGCTGTCCAACCACAGCCTTTGGTAAGCACCGATCGCAAGTCCGCACAGAAAGGGAGTTATTGGCCATGCCCAGCGCGAAAGCGAAACAAACGATACGCGAATCCTACGGCGACCGGGTGTTTCTCGCGTGTGTATATATCTTGCTGACGATCGTCCTTATCGCGACGCTGTACCCGCTCGTCTTCATCGTCAGCTCTTCGTTCAGCAGTCCTTCGGCCGTCTCCGGCGGCCGCGTCTGGCTGTGGCCTGTCGAGCCGACGCTGGTCGGCTACAAGGCGGCGTTCCAGAACAGCCAGATCGTCACCGGCTATGCCAACTCGATTTTTTATACGGGCGTTGGCACCCTGATCAGCGTTGCGTTGACAACGATGATCGCCTATCCGCTGGCGCGCAAAACGTTTTACGGCCGCAGCGGCCTGATGATGTTTATCGTCTTCACGATGCTGTTCTCCGGAGGACTGATTCCGACCTATCTCGTGGTGAAGGCCGTCGGCCTGATCGACACTCGCTGGGCGCTGCTGCTTCCCAACGCGATATGGGTATGGCAGGTCATCATCGCCCGCACCTTCTTCTCGACGTCGCTGCCCGACGAACTGGCGGAGGCCAGCGAGATCGACGGCTGCAGCGATCTCCGCTACATCTGGAGCGTCGTCCTGCCGCTGTCCAAGCCGATCTTGGCGGTGCTGGCGCTGATGTATGCCGTCGGCCAGTGGAACGCCTATTTCGACGCGCTGATCTATCTGAAGACGAACACCTTGTTCCCGCTGCAGTTGTTCCTGCGGTCGATACTCATCCTGAACGCCAATTCGGGCGGGCTTGATGCCGGCCAGATCGCCGACAAGCAGCAATTGCTCGCCTTGATGAAATATTCGATCATCGTCGTATCGAGCTTGCCGGTGCTGATCATCTACCCGTTCGTACAGCGTTATTTCGTTCAGGGCATGCTGATCGGCTCCATCAAAGGGTGATCCTGGCAGCCTGGAAGCGGCCGTGAGCCGCAAGCAACTTTGAAAGGGGGAATGCCGATGTAGCACGAAGGGGAACCCTGCCATGGATGAGACTATTCAAAAAAAGGGAGAGTTCACTTTGAAAAAAACATGGTCAACTCTGGCGGCCATCGCTCTGACCGCGACTCTGCTGCTGTCGGGCTGTTCCAAAGGCGGCAACGGCGACGCGGGCGGCAATGCGTCGAGCTCGCCGGCCGCCTCCGGCGCTTCGTCGACAAGCGCTTCCTCTTCCGCGCCGGTGACGATTAAGGTGTTCGCGGACGAAGACTCCGCGAACAACCAGGACCTGGCGACGAACGAGTTCACGAAGGAGCTGGAGAGCAAGTTCAACATCAAGTTCGACTGGACGACGGTTCCGTTCGACGGGGCGCCCGAGAAGCGGCAAATCTCGCTGGCGAGCGGCGACTATCCGGATGTGTTCCTGCTCGTCGCCTACATCGATCACTTCTCGCAAAGCGATTTGCTGCGCTACGGCCAGCAAGGCGTCATCATTCCGCTTAACGATCTGATCGATCAATACGCGCCGAACATCAAGAAGACGCTGGACGAAAATCCGGATTACAAGGCGATGAACACGGCGCCTGACGGCAAGATCTACGGCCTGAACGGATTGAGCGCCTGCTACCATTGCTCCTTCCCGAACAAGATGTGGGTCAACACCACCTGGATGAAGAAGCTGGGCATCGACACGCCGAAGACGACCGAGGACTTCAAGAAGATGCTCGAAGCGTTCAAAACCCAGGACCCGAACGGCAACGGCAAGGCGGATGAAGTGCCGCTCAGCGGTTCCACGGAAACGTTCGGCGTGCACGTCATTCCGTACCTGATGAACGCCTTCATCTACGACGACGACCACACCTATCTGTACATGAACGACGGCAAGGTCGATCTGGCGGCCAACAAGCCGGAGTGGAGAGAAGGGCTGAGATACATCAAGTCGTTGTATGACGAAGGGCTGATCGATCCGGGCGCATTCACGCAGAACGCGGATGCGTTCAAGAAGCTCGGCGAGAACAAGGATGCTCAAATTTTGGGCGCCGGCGCGGCCATGCATCCTGCCATCTTCCTGGATATTGCCGACGGCAATCGGTATTCCAAGGACTACGATTCGATTCCGCCGTTGGTCGGCCCGAACAACGTGCAGTACGCGACCTTCAGCTACACCGGCAACGCGGGCGCTTCGTTTGTCATTACGAACAAAGCCAGCAAGGAAGAGCAAATTGCCATGATCAAGGCGCTGGATTACATTTACACGTTCCAAGGCCAGCTGGAGGCGAATGCCGGTATCAAGGACGTCGACTGGCGCGAGCCCAAACCGGGCGAGAAGGCGCTGGACGAGACACTGCAGCCGAGATGGGCGACGATCCCCCAGCCGGCCGGTACGCAGCCGCGCAACGACGCTTGGGGACCGCTCGGCCAATACAACTTGAGCGACGAGTTCCGCAATTCGCAGGTGCAGTCGACGGACATCTACAAAGAGGACGGCTACGAACGCCGACTGTTCGAGGCAACGAAGAACAATTATGACGGCAAGCAGCCGAAGCAGGTGTTCCCGTACTGGGGCGTCTGGATCGACTCCGCCTCTGCGGATCAGGCCGGCATGCTGCAAACGAACATTACGAACTACATCGACCAAAGCGCGCTGCAGTTCATCACCGGCAACAAGAGCCTGGACAAAGACTGGGACGCCTACGTGAAGGGCTTCGACGGCCTCGATCTGAAGAACTACCTGGATATTATGCAAAAAGCATACGACTCGTCGGCGTTCGGGAAACAGTAATCGGCTGGCAACACGAACCGAGCCCTCCTGTACTCGCAGGCAGGGCTCGGTCTTTAGAGAGACTGCTTCCGCCAATGGCCCCATGGTTCGGAAGGAACATAAGAACGTGGCTCGGGCTTCGCTTCCGCGCATCGAACGGGAGCGTGCGAAAGCCCGGGCGGGAGGCGGAGGAAACCGGGCGGCTCGGGGAAAGTGTGCTGGGGTGCCGGTTGCCGGCACGGTTCCCGGTGTACTCAACCAGCGGTCGCTTGCACTCGACATACCCGGAAGCATGAGGCCGCCATCGTCTCTCGTGACGCATTTGTCGAAATGAAGGAGGTTACAAACTTGTTTTCTGCAAACGCTTGCCGGAACATGGAGCGAAAGATCCGGTCGGGCGGGACGATCTGATGGAGAACGACGGAGGAGGATGGAAGATGATGGGCAGGCGATGGAAGCGGAAGGGCAGCCTGTGGGCGGCGCTGCTATTGGCGATCGCGGTCATAGTGCAGGCGGGCTTCGTACCGACGCGCGGCGCGGTTGTGCAGGCGGCGGACAACGGCCTGGCGGAGAAGCCCTACATGGGCTGGAGCAGCTACAGCATGCAGGTGTACGATCCGAACGGCGGCTGGAATTCCGAAGCGAAGATCAAACAGATGTCCGATGCGATGCACGAGAAGCTGCAGTCGCACGGCTATAATTATATCAATATCGACGCGGGCTGGAACGGCAGCATGGACGAATACGGCCGGCCGGTGCCGAGCGAGACGCTGTACCCGGGCGGATTTCAAAATTTGGTCGACTACGTGCACAACAACGGCCAGAAGATCGGCATCTATCTCATTCCGGGGGTTTCGCCGGACGCGGTGAACCGCAACCTCCCGATCTACGGCGCCCCCGGCTGCACGATCGGCGATATCGTCGTCAGGCCGCTCAAGTATGCCGACTACTGGAATCTCGGCTACAAGATCGACTTCAGCAACCCGTGCGCGCAGAAATACGTCGATTCCATCGCCGACCTGATCGCATCGTGGGGCGTCGACTTCGTCAAGTTCGACAGCGTCACGCCGGGATCGGGCCACAACGACCTGTCGATCGACGCGCGCGACGACGTCAAGGCCTGGTCCCAGGCGCTCAGCCGGCATCACATCTGGCTCGAGCTGAGCTGGGCGCTCGACCACAACTACGCGGACTATTGGAAGCAGTACGCGAACGGCTGGCGGGTCGATTGGGACGTGGAGTCCTATAATCCGAGCGTCGGCATGACGCAGTGGGCCAACATCGCGCGGCTGTTCCCCGACGCGGAGCTGTGGTGGCGAGACGCCGGTCCGGGCGGCTGGAACGACTTCGACTCGCTCGACATCGGCAACGGCGCCACCTCGGGGCTGACGCGCGACGAGCGGCAGACGGCGGCGACGCTGTGGGCGATGTCGTCCGCGCCGCTCTATGTCGGCGACGACCTGACCCATCTGGACGATTACGGCCTGCAGTTGTTGACGAACGACGAGGTGATCGCCGTCGACCAGGCGGGCCGTCCGGCGCACCCGGTCTCGACGGCGACAAGCGAGCAGGTGTGGTACGCCAACAACGGGGATGGGACGTATACGGTGGCGCTGTTCAATCTCGGCAGCAAGGGCGCGAACGTCGGCGTCAATTGGAGCGACATCGGGCTGAACGGCCCTGCTTCCGTGCGCGACCTTTGGAGTCATCAAGAATTGGGCGTCTATGACCAAGGGTATGGCCCCGTCTATTTGGAGCCCCACGCCTCTCGGCTGTTCAAGGTAACGGCGCTTGGCGGCGTTTCGACCGTCAATGACGATGACACGGGCATCCGGTATACGGGCGCGTGGACGCGCAACGGCGGCAAGGAGCAGCCGGCTGACGCGCAAGATCTGGTCGTTGCGATCGCCGATTCCTCCGCGCCGTCCGGCGGCCCTGACGGGGGCGGCGAAGCGGGAGGCGGAGACGCTGCGGGCGGCGGCACTGACGGAACGCCGCCTTCGGACAGCGGGCTGTCCGTGATCCACTCCGTCTACATCAACGACAACGATCCGGACATTCACTACGTCAACCGTTGGGGTTACAGCAGCGGGCGAACGTTTGACGATTACAAGGATGACGTCCATTACGGCGAACCCGACAGCGGTTCCGGCAGCGAGCCCGAGTTTTCGTACACGTTCGACGGCACCGGCATCGAGTTGTTGTCCGAGCGAGGACCGAGCGACGGGAAAATGGACATCTACCTTGACGGAAATTTCATGACGACCGTCGATTCGGAAGGAACGCCGCAGCAGGGGAAATATTCCGTCTACAGCGTATCCGACTTGCCGCAAGGAACGCATACGCTGCGCGTGGTTCGCAACGGGAGCGGGCAATATTATTTCCTCCTGGACGCCTTGAAGGTGACGACGAATTCGCTGCTCGGCGAACCTTCGGCAAGCGGGTTCAATAAGGACGCGCCTGCCGATCTCACGGTAAACCTGCCGCTCGGCACCAATTCGCTGACCGGCATCCGCAACAAAGATACGGCCCTGCAGCGGGATGCCGACTATACGACGGACGGCCATGTCGTGACGATTAAGAAGGAGTATTTGATGCAGCAGCCGTCGGGCGAGACGATTCGGCTTGACTTCGGCTTCGACGGCGGCGACGAGCAGAGCCTGCCGATCGCGATCACCGGCACTTCGATCGAGCCGGCGGCGGCCCGCTTCGACAAGCGCCCGGCGGCCCAAGCGGACATCGCGGTAACGCTGAAGCTGAGCGACGGCAATCACCTGGCCGGCATCAGCGACGGTGCCGGGGATCTGACGGAAGGCGAGGATTATACGGTGGCCGGGGACATCGTCACGATTCACAAGTCCTATCTGGCCGGTCTGCCTGTCGGAGACACGACGCTGACGTTCCGGTTCGGCCTCGGCGCTCCGCGAACCTTGACCGTATCGGTGAGCAATTCCGCCTCGCCGGGCCGCTATGTGACGGTGAACAACGACGATCCGGGCATCCGCTACACCGGATCGTGGAACCGCAGCGGCGGCCGCGGGATGGGTGACTACAAGGACGACGTGCAATGGACGGAAGGCGACGGCGACTTCTTCACCTACACGTTCCAGGGAACGGGCATCGACTACGTCACGGAGATCGACCAGGGCCAGGGAGACGTGGAAGTATTCATCGACGGCGTTAGTCAAGGGACGTTCAGCACGTATGAGGCGGACGCTCATAATCGGCCCCAGCAGACCGTGTTCTCCGTCTCGGGCTTGACGAACGGGCTGCACACGTTGAAAGTGGTCAAGAAATCGGGTCAATTCATGCTGCTCGACGCGCTGCGGGTGCGGCTGCCCGATCTGATCGACGTCTCGCTGGCCGATTTCGACAAGGGAGCCCCCGCCGATGTGACCGTGAACGTTCTCGGCGGTATCGCCAGCCTGACCGGCATTTCTAGCGGGGCGCAGAAGCTGGCCGAGGGGGCCGATTACACGGTGTCGGGCAACCAGGTGACGATCAAGAAGGAATATCTGCAGGCTCAGCCGGTCGGTGACTTGCATCTGACGTTCTCCTTCCAGGGAGATTACGCGAACGACGTCCATTGGACGGCGACGGACGGAGACTACTATCAATACGCTTTCAAGGGTACCGGCATCGAACTGCTCGGGCCGACGGGACCCGATGAGGGCAAGATGGACATCTACATCGACGGCGAGCTGAAGATGACGGTCGACGCCAACGCGGCTGGACGAACCGCGCAGCAAAGCCTGTATCGCATCGAAGGGCTGCCGGTCGGCGTCCATACGCTCAAGGTCGTCAAGCGGTCGGGGGCCGTGATGCTGTCGGATGCGCTGCGGTTCGACGTTGCCGGAGGCGCGGCGCCTTCGGGCGGCGGCATCGTGCCGGTTGCGGGAGGCGCCGGCGCGGTCGACATCACGCTTAAGACGCTGCTGGACGGCACGGTCAAAGTGGAGGCGAAGCTGTCCGGCGCGGGCGCCGCGGCGTTGATCGCGAGCGCGCAAGCCGCGGGCGCATCGTCGGCGGCGATCGAATTGTCCGCCGCGGCGGACGACCTGTCGCCGACGAGCGTGACGCTGACGAAGGAGGCGCTTGCCCAGCTGGCGAGCAGCGGGCTCGGGTTGGACATTCGCGCGGCAGGCGTCAAGCTGCACCTGTCCAACGACGTTCTCGCCGGCGCAACCGGCGATGTGACCTTCGATCTGGCTCTCGTCCAGCCGAACGATCTCGGGGATTTGCAGGATCGGGCCAACGCGGACCCGGCTGTGCGGACGGCCGCAAGAGGCGGCAAGGCGAAGCTGGTCGGCCGACCGGTCAGCATTGCGAGCGGCTGGTCGAATGGCGACGTCGAGCTGGTGTTGCCGCTGAGAGATGACAGCCTGAGCGACGCCGACCTGCGGCAGCTCGGCGTCTATATCGAGCACAGCGACGGCACAACCGAATTCAAGCGGGGGACCGTCACGCAGGAGGAGAACGGCCGGGGCCTCTCGTTTTCGACAAGCAAGTTCAGCACGTTCGCGCTGGTGAAGCTGGATTCGCAGCCCGAGCACGAGCCGTACATCAACGGATACGGGAACGGGCTGTTCAAGCCCGCGAACCCCATCACCCGCGCCGAAATGGCCGCGATTCTCGCGCGCGCCGCCGGGCTTGAAGAAACGGGAGGCGACGGAAACTACAGCGACGTTCGTCCAGGTGATTGGGCGGCCGACGCCATTGCCCAAGTGACCCGAATGGGCCTGATGCACGGCTACGCGGACGGCACCTTCCGGCCGGATCAGCCGCTGACCCGCGCCGAGATGGCGGCCCTCGCCGCCAGGTTCGCGCCGGCGGACGCGCCGCAGGGAGCGGGCTTCGCGGACACGGCCGGCGGCTGGGCGGAGGCCGCCGTCAAGCAGGCGCAGGGAGCGGGCTTCATCAAGGGCTATGCCGACGGCACCTTCCATCCTGCGGCTCCATTGACGCGAGCGGAAGCGGTCGTCATCGTCAACCGGATGCTCGGCAGAGGCCCGTTGAACGGACTGGAGCATTCGCCGTGGAACGATGTGCCCGACAACTACTGGGCGGCCCGCGACATCGAGGAAGCGTCGGTCGCCCACCGCTACGAGCCGCTTCCGAACGGCGGAGAGCAGGCGGCGGAGTAAAGCTTGTCTTGCGGGCGAAAGGGCTGTTCCGGGTTTGCGGACCCGAGAACAGCCCTTCCGCTTTTTCCGAGCACCACTGAAGATTATCCGCACCATATGGGCCGTCTGGTACGATATTGGCACGAGCCCATGGCGACGGGGAGCATAAACGCGCCGCTTCTGAACATGCTAACGGGGGGATGAATTTACGAGCGGAGGCGATTTTTTCCTTATGGGCCTTGTCACATGGCTTGTCCGGGCGGTTCCGGCGGCGACGGCCGTCGCGCTAGCTCTGTCGCTGACCGGCTGCGTCCGCAATCCGGGCGATACGCGGGGGGACTTGAGCAAATATTCTTCGCCGGTAAAAGTCAAGTCCACGGAACGGACGGAGCTCGAGCAGATAAGAGCGGCCAGCGTCGTCCCGACCGTGCGCATCCACCATTCCGATTACGTATCCGTCCGCGACGTCGCCAGGGCGATCGGCATTCATGCGCAATGGCTGAAGGACGGCGTCTACGCGATGGGCGCGGAAGACCCGCAATGGACGTTCCGCACCGGAGACAGCACGGTCAAGCGGGGCCGGCGAACGGAGCGGATGCCGGCTCCGGCCGTCAAGGACGGCGACCGGCTCTACATTCCGGCAAGCAGCTTGCCGGCTCTGTTCGGCCGGGAGGCTTCCTTCCGGATCGAGGGCGGCCAGGTGTCGTTTTATCCGATGGCCCCCCGCGCAAGAAGCGCCGGGACGGTGCAGCCGTTTGCGGACGGCGGAACGCTGCTGCCGATGGGCAGCGCCGCCGCGGGCTCGTCCGGGAAGTACGCGTCGCTGCTTCAGGACGCCCAAAAATATTTGGGCGTCCGCTATGACTTCGGAGCGGGCGATTACGCCGAGTCGGGGACGTTCGACTGCTCCTCGTTCGTTCAGTATTTGTTCGCGCGCTACGGCGTCGACTTGCCCCGCACGGCCCGGGATCAGGCCGAGCTGGGGACACCGGTCAGCCGGGACTCGCTGCGGCCGGGAGACCTGTTGTTCTTCTCCGTGCCCGGCCGCTTCAAGAGCGACGCCACGGTCGGGCACGTCGGCATCTACATGGGGAACGGGAAGATGATCCATTCGAGCCCGCAGCCGCAAGACGGCGTGCAGATCAGCGACATCAACACCGGCTACTGGCAGGACAACTTCCTCCTCGCCAAGCGGATTCCCCTGCCGTAAACCTCCCGTTCCAACGCCAAGCCGCCGGCGACATTCGCCCGCGGCTTGGCCTGTTCAAGACAACGAGATTTGGACGATTTCCAGGTCCGACGCCTTCGACAAGTCGAGAAAGCGGTCGCCGGCGCGGATGAGCGGATGGAACGGGTCGGTCGGATGGTTCAGGATGACGGTGCCGGTCTCGCCGTTGGAAAGCGTCACCTTCTTGCCGATCAGATTCGGCAGCATGCGGTACACGAACGTCTGGGTCATCAGCGGATCGAGCTCCTGGAACCCCATGCGGTGAAGCTCCTTGAGCACGGACAGATGGTCCTTCTTCTCCTGGTAGACGCGGGTGGAGACCATGGCGCTGTAAACGTCCGCGATCGACACGATCTTGGCCAGCGTCCCGATCCGGCTGCCGGTCAGCCGGTGCGGATAGCCGCTTCCATCCGTGCGTTCGTGATGTTGAAGCGCGCATTCCGCGATTTCGGGAGCGAAGCCGGAAGCGCGCAATATATCGTAGCCGTAGACGCAATGATGGCGAACTTCGGCGAACTCCTCGTCGGTCAGCTTTCCCGGCTTGTTCAGAATGGAGGCGGGAACCCGGCATTTGCCGATATCGTGAAGGAAGCCGGCCTTGCCCGCCATCTGCATCTCGTCTTCGGAAAAGCCGAGCCACTTGGCCAAATAATAGCTGAGCATGCCGACCTGCACCGAGTGCTGGTACGTATAGTCGTCCCGGCTGTTCAGCAGAAGCAGCAATGAAACGACGTCGTGCTCCTCGCGGAAATTTTCCATCAGGGGGCGGAAGCTCTCCTCGGCTTCCTTCTCGCTCAGTTGGCCTTCTTCCATCGCAACGAGGAAAAGTTGCCCGAAGCCCGCGACGGCTTCCTCAAAAGAAGAAAGCAACCGCTGCGGGGCCGTTTCGTGAACGCTTTCAAGAACCGCTACGGAACCGGCGGCCCGCTCGACTTCCACGTACTCGATATGATGCTGATAGAGCCGGGACACGTCGCGGTCCTGCAAAACCGTCCCCTTGCTCAGCACGTGAAGGCCGTAAGAATTGAAAATATCTTCCGCCAGCCGGTCTCCGCTTCGAAGTTCCTGGACTCGGATTCTCATGCTTGCTGCTCCTTTCAACAGATCAACCGATATGGTGCGGAATTGAGGAAAATATCGCCAATTGAATTCAATTCTATGCTATCAAATGATCGGAAAGTTGCGCAACCAAAAATCCCGCCGGGCGGCGGGAAAAAAGGCCTGATTCCGACTTTCGGATCAAATTTATTCGGTCATAAGTCCTGGATTCGGGTCTTTGGTTATGGGAAAATGGGGCTATTCCAGCGGATTCCACGCTTGACCGCCGGCGTAGCCTTTCCACTCGGAGCCGTCCTCGTACACTTCCTTCTTCCAGATCGGCACGGTCCGCTTCAGTTGCTCGATGGCCAGCCGGCTGGCCTCGTAGCTGTCCGCCCGGTGCGGCGTGGACACGGCGATCAGCACGCTCGCTTCGCCGACGGGCACGGCCCCGATGCGATGGTGGATGGCGCAGAGCGCGCCGGGCCAGCGCCGCGCGATTTCCTCCCCGATCTCGCGCAGCGCCCGGACGGCCATCGGCACGTACGCTTCGTACTCCAGCAGGACGGTGCGGGAGCCCTGCGTCCATTCCCGGGTCGTGCCGACGAACAGCAACGCCGCTCCGTGGTCGGGGTGGGCGACCAGGTCCAGCACGTCCTGGGGCCGCAGCGCGTCCTCCAGGACGGCGTACCGCTCCGGCAGCGGCGAGGGCCGGCCGGAGGAGGCGCCGTCTTCCTGCCCGCCGGAGACGGGCGGCAGCAGCGCCAGCTCGTCTTCCCGGGAGACGACGGTGTCGTCGGAGGCGAAGACCTGGTTGCACGCCATGAAGGAGACGGCGAGCAACCGGGCGTGTTCGGGGTAGCGCTCCGCCAGCCGGCGCTTGATTTCCCCGGCCGTGAGGGAATCTTCCGGGAATTCCGGCCGGAGCGTTCGCGTTTGCAATCGTTCGGCCAATCCGGCGAACAGGGCGATCTGCCACGAATTTGTCATCGGATGTCCTCTTTCCTTCCTTGCGAGTCGGTCGAATCTTTTTCAAGAATACCATATCGGGGCCGAAAATGTTATGCTATTAGCAACCGGAAGAAGCGTTCCCGGGCAAAGGAGGGAAGGCGGAAATGGCGGAACTGATCGACCGCTTCGGCCGCAAGCATACGTATTTGCGAATTTCGGTGACGGACCGCTGCAATTTGCGGTGTCTATATTGCATGCCGGAGGAAGGCATGACGTTCATGGATCAGGAGCGGCTGCTGTCGTTCGCGGAAATCGCGCAGGTCGTGGAGGCGGCGGCGGCCCGCGGGGTGTCCAAGCTGAGAATTACCGGCGGGGAGCCGCTCGTGCGGCCGAACCTCGACGAGCTGATCCGCAGGCTGGCGGCCATCCCGGGCATCCGGGAGATCGCGCTGACGACGAACGGATTGCTGCTGGCCTCGCAGGCGCGCAAGCTGAAGGAAGCCGGGCTGACCCGGGTCAACATCAGCCTCGACACGCTCGATCCGGCGCGCTTCCGCTTCATCGCCCGGCGGGGCAACCTGGACCGGGTGTTCGAAGGGATTCGCGCCGCCGCCGAGGCCGGGCTTCAGCCGATCAAGCTGAACTGCGTGCTGCTCAAAGGGATCAACGAGGACGAAATCGCCGCGTTTCTGCGCATGTCGGCGGAGCAGCCGCTGCACATCCGCTTTATCGAATATATGCCGATCGGCCACGACGACGCGGGCTGGCGCACGCATTACTTGCCGCTCTCGCGCGTGCTGGAGACGGCCGAAGCGGCCGGATACGAATTGGAGCCGGTCGCGGACGCGCCCGTCGGGAGCGGCCCGTCGGAAAACTGGCGCATTCGCGGCGCGGCCGGGACGTTCGGCCTGATTCACCCGGTCAGCGAGCACTTCTGCCGCAACTGCAACCGGCTGCGGCTGACGGCGGACGGCCACATCAAGCCTTGCCTCTATTGGATGGACGAACTGAACGTCCGCTCCGCGCTCGGCTCGCGGGAGGCGATGGACGCGCTGCTCGACCGGGCGATGGACATCAAGCCGGAAAATCACGAGATGGCCGCGCTGCTCGCCGGAGAAGCGCTGTCGCACGTGCCTACCGAGCGGCGGATGTCGCAGATCGGCGGCTGACGCCGCCGAAGTTGCGCGCCGGCATCAATCGTGTTACGTTAACGTAGGGTCCGGTTGGCTTGGCGCCGACGGCGGAAAGAAGCGGAGCTTGCGGTCGGCGGGAGGATGCGATGGAGAAGAAAAAAGCGGAAGCGCTGACGCTGCTTCATACGAACGATATTCACAGCCATTTCGAACAAGCCGCGCGCATCGCCGGCTATTTCCGCCGGACGCGGGCGGCCGTGCCGGCGGAGCGGCTGCTCGCGATCGATTGCGGCGACTTCCTGGACCGGGCGCGAATCGAGACGGAAGGAACGCGCGGATTGGCCAACCGGGCGATGCTGGAATACTTGGCCTACGACGCCGTAACGTTGGGCAACAACGAAGGGCTGACGTTCACGAAGCCGCAGCTGGACGCGTTGTACGAAGCGGCCCCGTTCCGCGTCGTCTGCGCCAACCTGACGGATTCGGCAAGCGGGGAGCGCCCGGCGTGGATGAAGCCTGCGGCAGTCGTCGAGAAGGCGGGCTGGCGGATCGGCCTCATCGGGCTCACGGCGCCGTTCAACGACTTCTACGAGCCGCTCGGCTGGCGGGCTTCCGATCCGTTCCGGGAGGCGGCGCGCTGGGTGCCTAAGCTAAGGCGCCAGGCCGATGTCGTCATCGTGCTGTCGCATCTCGGCCTTCGCTCGGACGAGCGGCTGGCGGCCGAGATTCAGGGCATCGACGTCATTCTCGGCGCCCACACGCACCATCTGCTGGAAGAGCCGCTGAGCATCGGCGGGACAGTCGTTTGCGCGGCGGGCAAGCACGGACACCATCTCGGCGTGCTGAGCCTGTCCAGGCGGGAGGACGGCGGGCTGGCGGTGGCCGGCGGCTGCATTGCGACGGAAGGGCTCGCTCCCGACCCGGAATTCGCCGCGCTGACGGTGCGGCAGAGCGAGCGGGCGGCCAGGGCGATGAGCGGCACGATCGCGGTGCTCGAGCAGCCGCTGGAGACGGCGATCGACCGCGAGGCGCCGCTCGGCAATTTGCTCGCGATCGGCGTGCGCAAGGCGACCGGGGCCGAGATCGGGCTCGTGAACGCCGGCCAGCTGCTGGACGGGCTGCCCGCGGGCCCGGTGACGGAGCGGGACGTTCACGCGATCTGCCCTTCGCCGATCAACCCGTGCGCGATACGGCTGACCGGAGCGCAACTGCGCCGCGCGCTCGAGGAGAGCCTCTTGCCCGAGTTCATCGGGCTGGAGTTCCAGGGCTTCGGCTTCCGCGGCAAGCAGCTCGGAACGCTGTGCGTGGACGGGCTCGAATGGACCGTCGACGAATCGCAGCCGCCGATGCGGCGGGTCGCCGACGTTCGCGTCGGCGGCGAGCCGCTTGAGGACGAACGGGAATATCGGGTCGGCACGCTCGACATGTTCACGTTCGGCGTCGGCTATGTGGGACTGAAGGAAGGCGTGGTCGAACGGTACTTGCTGCCCGAATTCATCCGCGACGTGCTCGCGGAGCGTTTGAACGACGCGGCGGCGGTCGCCGACTGCCGGCGGCCGAGGCGCCGCGGGGCCGCGCCGCGGCAGGACGGCTAGGCGTCCAAGCAAAAACGAGGCGGAGGGAAATCATGCTGCATTGGTTCGATAGCGTTATTCTCGGCATTGTCGAGGGATTGACAGAATTTCTGCCCGTATCTTCGACGGGACATATGATTCTGACGAACAAGCTGCTCGGCTACGATCAGACGCCCGACATTCTCGAGACGTTCGAGATCGTCATTCAATTCGCCGCCATATTGGCGATCGCGCTCGTATACCGGCAAAAAATTTTTCAGGTGTTCGGCGGCAAGCCGAAAGATACCGTCGTCGGCCTGAGCGTGGACAAGCTGCCGAAGCGGCGCCTCAATCTGCTGCATGTGGCGATCGCCATCCTTCCGGCGCTGCTGCTGGCGTTCTTGCTCCGGCACCCGATCAAGGAGCTCGGCTTCTCGCAGTATCCGGTGCTGCTGTCGCTGATCGTCGGCGGTTTTTACATGTGGTATTCGGAATCGCGCTACGATTCCGGGAAGATCAAGCGGACCGCGGAGACGATGGACGACATCAGCTACAAGCAGGCGCTTGTCATCGGGCTGTTCCAATGCCTCTCCCTGTGGCCGGGCTTCTCCCGCTCCGGCTCGACGATTGCGGCGGGCATGCTGTCGGGCCTCAGCTACCGGGCCGCGGCGGATTTCTCCTTCTTCATCGCCATTCCGATCATGACGGTGGCGACCGGATACGAGCTGCTCGACAACATCGGCAACTTCCATTCCGACGATGTCGGCTTCTTCGCGACCGGCTTCATCGTCTCGTTCATTGTCGCCTGGCTCGTCATCGTGACGTTCCTCAAAGTGCTGCAGCGGGTCAAGCTGAAATATTTCGCCTGGTACCGGTTCGCCGTTGCGATCCTGTTCTACTTTTTCATCATGAGATAACGCCGAAGGGAAGCGCGATGGCGCTTCTTTTTTTTGCTGTCCTCCGGGCGGCAGGCAGGTTTTTCGGTTTTTTTGGCGAATGGTGTCAGATTTTGTTATTGTCCAATTCTGCCAAATCTTTTACAGTAGACGTAGGAGCGAAGCCGTAAGTCCGAGCGACTAGAAAAAGCGAATAGGATGACGAAGGGGGGGATTACTGACGAATGCGCATGTTGCCCGTTTCGTCATGCAGCCCGGGAATGAAATTGGGCAGACGGATTTATTCGGATGAAGGCGTCGTTCTGTTGGCGGAGGGCGTCGAATTGACGGCAGCGATGCTGCGGCGCCTGGGCGAGAAGGGAATCCACTATCTGTATATTGAAGATCCGCGCACGGAAGGCATCGAGCCGCCCGAACTGCTCCAGGAGGAAACGCAGCGCTCGGTGCTCGCGACGATTCGCACGGCGTTTCGGGACCTGGTCGACGCGCAAGGCAAGCGGTATGCGGGCACTTACCCGTACGTGGGGCGTTCCATGCGCCAGATGATGCACCTGGTGCTCGAAGATTTGCAGCGCAATCGGGATGCCATGATCATGCTCTCCAATCTGCTGTCGGTCGACCATTATTTGTACATGCATTCCTTGAACGTGTGCGTATACACCACGCTGCTCGGAATGGCTTACGGCTACGACTCCGAGGAATTGACGACGCTCGGCATGGGCGCTCTGCTGCACGACGTCGGCAAGACGCAAATTTCGACGGACGTTCTGTTCAAGCCCGGCAAGTTGTCCGAAGCCGAGTACGAGGAGATGCGCCGGCATACGGAACGGGGCTACTATCTGCTCAAGGACGAACCGAATATTCCGCTGGTGGCGGCGCATTGCGCCTACCAGCATCACGAGCGGCTGGACGGCTCGGGCTATCCCCGCGGGCTCAGGGGAGACCAGATTCACCCGTACGCGAAATGGATCGGCATCGTCGACTCGTACGACGCGATGACCAGCCACCGCATCTACAAGCAGGCGATGCTGCCCCATGAGGCGGTGGACGCGCTGTACGCGGGTAGCGGCACCTTATACGAGACGTCCATGCTGAAGCTGTTCCGGGACAAGGTGGCGATCTACCCGATCGGCATTACGGTCAAGCTGAGCAGCGGACAGACGGGCGTCGTGGTGGACATCAACTCGGCCAGCGCCCACCGGCCGGTCGTGCGCGTCCTGACCGACGAGGCGGGGAACGAGCTCAAGCAGCCTTACGATCTCGACTTGTCCAAGCAGCTGTCGGTCATGGTGACCAAGATCGAATTCGGCCTTGCCTAGGCGTTCGGACGGACGGGGCCGGCGCGGGACCAGGCTCTTGGAACGGCTCGTTCCAAGGGCTTCGTTTGCTTTCCCGCAGGGCGACAAGTACAATAACTATAAATTACAGTCACGACAGGAGTACCTAGCCCATGCAAGGTTCGACAACCGAAGCCGCGGCGGCCCGATTCGCGCCGCCCGGCCACCTCGCTCCCCTATCGCCGGAATTCGATCCGTGGGACCCGATTCGCTCGCTGCAGCGCTACGGCCGCCACACGTTGACGAGCGTCGAGTTTACGGTGACGCATCTGTGCAACATGCGCTGCGAGCACTGCGCCGTCGGCGACAGCCTGGCGCTGACGGAAGCGCCGCATTTGCCGATCGACCTGGTGCTGAAGCGGCTCGACGAGATCGAGCATCTGGAGACGATCAGCCTGACAGGGGGGGAGCCGACGTTCCGGGAAGAGACGGTGCGCGACATCTTGCTCCCGCTGCTGCGGTACGCCCGTTCGCGGGGGATTCGCTCCCAGCTCAACTCGAACGTCACGCTCGATTACTCCCGGTACGAGCAGATCGCCCCGTATTTGGACGTCATGCATATCTCTTTCAACTACACGGCCGCGGAAGATTTCCAGTTGGTCGGCTTCGCCCGCTCGCCCCGGCCGGTCGGCGCGGGAGCGGCGGCCCGGCTGTACGAGCGGATGATGGACAACGCCCGCCGGCTGGCCGCAGAAGGATTGTTCGTCTCGGCCGAATCGATGATCAACTTTCGCACGTATAACAAGATTGGCGACATTCATAAGCTAATCGTAGAGATGGGATGTCAGCGGCACGAAGTGCATCCGATGTATCCGAGCTCATTCGCGTCCGGCCTGCCGATGCTCTCGCGGGATCAGATGCGGGAGGCGATCGCAAGCCTGCTCGACCAACGCTCCCCCGACGTCTGGATGCTGTTCGGCACGCTTCCGTTCTACGCTTGCAGCGACGATCCGCGCGACCGCGAGCTGCTGGCGCGCCTGAAGAAGGAGCGCAACGTGACGGTCCGCAACGATCCGGACGGACGCAACCGGGTCAACGTCAACCTGTTCACCGGCGACGTCTACGTCACCGATTTCGCTTCGATCCCTTCGTTCGGCAACGTGAAGGAGGAGAAGCTGGAGGACATCTTCGCAAGGTGGCAGTCGCATCCGCTGCAGACCAAGGTCAATTGCCACTGCCCGTCCGCCGGCTGCTGCGGCCCGAACTTGCTCGTCACGGACATGTATTTCCGCGACGTCGACTTTACCCGCCGCCGCGCCTTGCCTTAAAGGCCGGCCGCCGGGAGAGGCGGCGTGCGGCGGCGGGAACGTATTCCCGATTATGTAGAGGAGCGTTCTGATTTTGCACACCGAATTTTTGTGGGGATCCATCGTCTGGAATTTGCTTGTCGTCCTGATTCTGGTCTTCCTGAACGGCTTCTTCGTCGCCGCCGAGTTCGCGCTGGTCAAAGTCCGCCAGAGCCGCCTGACCCAGCTGGCCAACGAAGGAAACGTGCGTGCGAAATACGCCTTGAAAGTCAACCGCCGCCTGGACGTCTACCTCTCCGCCACGCAGCTTGGCATCACGCTGGCGTCGCTCGGCCTCGGCTGGACGGGGGAGCCGGCGATTGCGGACTTGATTGTCGAACCGCTCATGGCGAAGTTCGGCGTGACGGACGAGACCGTCATTCACTCGGTGGCCGCCGTCATCGCGTTCGTCGTCATCACGTTCATGCACATCGTGCTCGGCGAGCTCGCGCCCAAATCGCTGGCCATTCAGAAGTCGGAAGGCGTCTCGCTGTGGCTGTCCTGGCCGCTGCTCATGTTCTACCGCATCTTCCTGCCCGCCATCTGGCTGCTGAACGGCGCGGCGACGCTGATGCTGCGGGCGATCGGCGTGCAGCCGGCCAGCGAGCATAGCGCCGCCCACACGGAAGAGGAAATTCGCATTCTGATGAACGAGAGCGCGAGAAGCGGCATCATCGACAAGGAAGAGATGACGTTGTTCGACAACGTGTTCGAGTTCACCGACCGCGTCGCCCGCGAGGTGATGCTGCCGAGAACGGACATGGACTGCATGTTCGTCAATCTGCCGTACCGGGACAACCTGAAGCTCGTCTACGAAACGCGGCATACGCGCTATCCGGTCGCGGTCGACGACAAGGACCAGATCATCGGCTTTGTCCACATTACCGACCTGCTGACGGCCGATCCGGACGCGGAGCACGACCTGCGTGAATTTCTGCGTCCGATCTTGAGCGTTCCGGAATCGATGGAAATCAGCAAAGTGCTGAAGCTGATGCAGAAGCGCAAGTCGCAGCTGGCCATCGTCATCGACGAATACGGCGGAACGGCCGGCATGCTGACAGCGGAGACGATTCTGGAGGAGATCGTCGGCGAAATTCACGACGAATTCGACGACGAGCTGCCGAGCGTCGTCACGAAGGGCGATGTGACTTCGGTCGAAGGCCGGATGCTGATCGAAGACGTCAACGACATGTTCGGCCTCGATATCGACGACGAGGAAGTCGACTCGATCGGGGGCTGGCTGTTCCGCAATCTTGAAGGAAATATCGCCAAGGGGCGCAAATGGCACTACAAAGGCTACGTCTTCGAGATCGCCCAGACGGAGCGCTTGCGGGTGCTGCGCGTACATATTTATCCGGCCAAGCCCGAGACGACGGGCGGGTCTGCGTCGTCCGACGGCCCGGCAGACGCGGAAGGGGCGGCGGCGGACCCGCTCGGCTCCACCCGATGACGACGCCACAAGCGATGGCAAGCGCCGCCGTTCCCCGGCGGCGTCCGTTCCAGTGAAGTCCTCTTGTTCGCCGGACTTTGAAGCGGGAGGCGGAACATGACAACGCTCAAAAGCGTGCTGGTGATGGCGTTCGGACTACTGTTTCTCTATCTGCTGTTTACGGTAGGCGCTCCGTTTCTGCTCGCTCTCGTCGCCGTCATGTTCCTCGAGCCGCTGACCGGCTTTTTCATGCGCCGGTTCAAGCTGCGGCGGCTCGTCGCCGCGAGCGTCTCCGCCACGCTGTTTACGGTCGTCCTGATCGGCCTGATGGTGCTCATCGGCCTCAAGCTGGTCGATGAGCTCCTCGGCTTCTGGGATCATGTGCCCCACTATTTGAACAACGTGAACGCCTATATCCAGAAGGGGCTCGACCGGGCCGCCGCCCTGAACGGCCAAGGCGACGAGAACCTTCCCCTCAAGTTGGAAAATTGGGCGAGCAGCCTCACTTCCGCGCTGCAAAGCCTGGCTTCCTCCGTCTCCTGCCTCATCTACAACTTCGCCAAAGGGATTCCGAACTTCTTCATCGTGCTGATCGTGTTTTTGTGCGCCGTCTTCCTGCTCGGCATCAGCTTGCCGGCGATGAAGGCGTCGTTCTTGTCGCTGTTCGAGGAGTCTTCGCGCTTGCAGGTCGAACATATCATGGCCAATTTGCGCAAGTCGGTGTTCGGCTTCTTCCGGGCGCAATTGTTGCTCAGCCTGCTCACGTACCTTCTGTCGTTCGCCGGGCTTCTGATCATCGGCGTCGGCTACCCGCTCGCCGTCGCGCTGCTGATCGTCGCCGTCGATATATTGCCCATTCTCGGCACGGGAACGGTGCTCGTGCCGTGGGCCGCTTACAGCTTCATGACCGGCCGCGTCGCGACCGGAGTCGGGCTGCTCCTGCTGTTTCTCGTCATCACGGCGGCGCGGCGCATCGTCGAGCCGAAGGTGCTCGGCGACGCGGTCGGCATCGGCGCGCTGCCGGCGCTGGTCAGCCTCTATGTCGGCTACGAGCTGATCGGCGTGGTCGGCGTCTTCCTCGGACCGGTCGCCGTCATCGTGTATACGGCGGCCCGCAAAGTCGGGCTGCTCCACTTCAAGATCAAACTGCAATAAGCCGCACCTTCCGCAAGATCGTCCCGCCCAAGCGCGCGCCGCCGTGCCGTCCCGCCATTTTCTTTTCCCGAATCTCTCCCGCCAACAAGACTTCAAGGGAAAGTAGCCTAGCTCTCCCTCATAGAATAGGAGCGTATGCTCAATCCGGCAGTCCCGTAAGGAGGAGTTTCGCTTGGACGACAGCCAATGGAGAGAGTGGAGGCCGTACGTCAGTCCCTGTGACCCTTGCCCGCCGATGTGGGTGAAGCGATACGTCGTTCCGCCGAACCTGTTCATTCCGTTCCAGCCGCCGAACCTGCCGCAGTTTTCGCTCGACGAGGCGCTGTACAGAGGGACGCTGTGGCCGGCCCTGTACAGTCCCTATCCGTCGCGGCGCGCGGCGCTGAAGGGAGGGTGAATCATGGCGAACCTGAACGGGGAGCAAGGAGCCGCCGAGCCGCAACCGGCGCCCGGGGCGCAGGGGCCGCAACGGCCGGTGCCGGGGGACGACGCTTACCGCGCCGAGCTGGAGCAGCTGCAGAAGGTCGATTTCGCGCTGGTGGAGCTGACGCTCTATCTGGATACGCATCCGAACGACTTGCAGGCCGTGCAGCAGTTCAACCAGCTTGCGCAGACGCGGGCCCGGATCGCCCACAACTTCGAGATGAAGTACGGTCCGCTCATGCAGTTCGGCCACAGCTTCACGCGGTATCCGTGGCAATGGTCGCAGCCGCCGTGGCCGTGGCAAGTATAAGGAGGGGCGCCCATGTGGATTTATGAGAAAAAGCTGCAGTATCCCGTCAAAGTAAGCAAATGCGATCCGCGGATGGCGAAGTTTCTGATTGAACAATACGGCGGTGCGGACGGGGAGCTGTCGGCCGCTCTGCGCTATCTCAACCAGAGATACACGATTCCGGACAAAGTGGTCGGCCTGCTCAACGATATCGGCACGGAGGAATTCGCCCATCTGGAGATGATCGCCACCATGGTCTACAAGCTGACCAAGGATGCGACGCCGGAGCAGCTTGAGGCCGCGGGGCTCGGCCCCCACTTCGTCAACCACGACCATGCGCTGTTTTACCAGAACGCCGACGGCGTCCCCTGGACCGCGACGTATATTCAAGCCAAGGGCGACCCGATCGCGGATTTGTTCGAAGACATCGCGGCGGAGGAGAAAGCGCGGGCGACGTATCAATGGCTCATCGACTATACGGACGACGTCGATATTCAGGACTCGCTCAAGTTTCTGAGGGAGCGGGAGGTCGTTCACTCCATGCGCTTCAAGGAGGCGGTGGAAATTCTGAAGGCGGACCGGGAGCAGAAGAAGTTTTTCTGACGGCTGTGGGAAGCCGCCCGGCCTTGGAAGTCCTCCGGATGCGGCGAGGGTTTCTTTGGCGTCGCTTGCGGCCGCCGTTGCCGAGCGGGAGCGGACGGAGCGCGGGAGGCGGTCGGGCGTTCGGCGTGGTACAATGGAGACAAACCGCGCGTAAACCATGCCGGAGCGAAGCTCGCGGGCTTGCCGGTCGCTGCCGGCGGAGCGGCTGCCGGACGGCCAAAGGATGGATGATGTTGACGAAATTGCAACTTGGCGTTCTCGATTTGGTTCCTGTGCTCGAAGGCCGGAGCGACGTTGAAGCGCTCGAACAGGCGGCGGCGCTCGCCAGGGCCTCGGAGCGGCTCGGCTATACGCGCTATTGGGCCGCCGAGCATCACGGCATGCCGCAGCTGGCGTGCCCGGCGCCGGAGGTGCTGCTTGCGCATATCGGGGCGCGCACGGAGCGGATCCGGCTCGGCTCGGGCGCGCTGCTGCTGCCGCACTACGAGCCGCTCAAGGTGGCGGAGTCGTTCCGGCTGCTGGCGGCGCTGTATCCCGGCCGCATCGATCTCGGATTGGGGCGGGCGCCCGGCGGCGACGCGCACGCCAGCATGGCGTTGAGCGGCAACTTTCTGGAACAGGTGCGCCGCTACCCGGACAAGCTGCAGGCGGTCATGGAATTGCTGCAGGATCGGTACCGGCACGAGGGCGAGCCGGTCGCCGCCCGCCCGAGCCCGCCCGCGCAGCCGGAGTTGTGGCTGCTCGGCACGAACCGCCGCAGCGCGGAATACGCCGCGCGGTTCGGCGCCGGTTACGTGTTCGGCCAATTCATGAGCGACACGGACGGGGAAGAGGCGCTGCGAGGCTACCGGGAAGCGTTCGTTCCGCCGGCGCCGGGGGCGGCGCCGCGGGCGATCGTCGCGATCGGCGCGCTGTGCGCCGAGACGGAAGAGGAGGCGGCGCGGCTGGCCGCCGGCGTCGCGCGGTTCCGCAGCGAGGCGGGGCCGGACGGACAAGCTTCGGCGAATTCGGAGCGCCGGCTCGTCGCCGGCACGCCGGCGTCGGTCCGAACGCGGCTGGAACGGCTGGCGGACCGTCTCGGCGTCGGCGAGCTCATGATCGTGACGCTGACGCCCGATTACGCCTCGCGCTTGCGCTCGTTCGAACTGCTGGCCCGTGCGTTCGGGTAAGCCTCCGCCGCTCTCTTCTCATCCCCAGGTCTTTTCTCGGAAGAGAAACTTTTCTATCCCCTGCGGCGTCTAATGGAATGATCTTGAGAACATTCCATTCGAGAAAAGGAGGCCGAGACATGAAATGTTGGCGTCAAACTTCGCTGCTGGCCGGATGGCTGCTGCTGGCCGCCGGCGCATTCCCTGCGGGAGGCGCTTCGGCTGAAACGGCCGAACCCGCCTACACGGCGGACGATATCCGCGAAGTCCATATGTCGCAAGCCGATCTCGTATTTATGCCCTATTACCACGATCGTCCGGAGGACCGGCCTGCGCTCGCCAAGGTCGCCGATCTGCTGAACCAGGTGACTTCCCGCGGCAAGGTTGACACGACGGCGGCCGCCACGGACGGAGAGACGCTGTTCTTCCGCTACGACATGACGATCCGGCTTCAGGACGACAGCTCGGCCGTCCTGTACATCGCCGGGGAAAACAAGCTGTCCTATGAGAAAACGGGCAGTCCGCGGCTGACGCTCGAAGACCCGGACGTCTTCAAGGAGTTTCTCAGTCTGGAAGCCGAGCCCGAGAGCGCCGCGCTGGACAAAAGCAGGGTGCGGATCGGGGAAAACCTGCGGCTGAAGGGCAGCGACGCCGAACTGGCGCAGGGGGAATTTTTGCTTTTTTGGGACGAATCGGGCACCTATTCCAGCGTTCACTCCGAACAGGACGGTCTCGATTATCCAAGCAAGACGGCCGTGATGATCGGCCGGGGCACGTATAAGTTCGGACGTTACGACCTGACGTTTGCGGTGCCGGCCGCCGGCCGGACATGGGACGGCCGGTTCGCGCGGATTCATCCCGGCAAGGGGTACTTGATCGCCGAATTCGGGTTCATGTCCGAGCAGATCGCCCTTCAGCTCGACCCGGCCCGGTCCGCGCTGCTCGCCGTGAATGGCGTGCCGGCGGCGGACCCGGCGGCCGCGCCGATCGTGACCGGGGGCCGGACGATGGTTCCGCTTCGCGCAGCCGCCGCCCTGATCGGCCGGAAGGTGCAATGGGACCCGCTCGGACGGAACGTGCTCATTCGCACTGACGTTTCCCAAGCTTCGCCGGCTCCGGCGGGCAGCGTCGGGATTTGGGTCGGCGGGAAGCCGGCGGACGCGGATGCGCGGCCCTTTATCCGCAGCGGCGTCACCTATGTGCCGATCCGGCTGCTGGCGGACGTGTTTCAGGTGCCGATCGAGTGGTGGCCGGACAGCCGCGTCGTTAACTTGACCGTGGAGAATAAGTAAAGGAAGATCGGCGCTCCGGGCGTTGGCCCGGGGCCTCGAAACGGAAGAGCATGAAAGCAGGCCTCGCGCGCCTTCGCTTGGGCTGCGCCCGCCGCCGGCAACACGAAACCATGACGCCATGGTCCCGATGGAAAATCCTGCTTACCCAAGAGCGCCGCGAGCGTCAGCGGCATAACGATCGAAACGTGGGTTTACGCCAACTTCGATGCGGTCGCCTTCGTCAACGGGAAGGCGGCGCTGATCATCGACTCACGGCATCCCGAACGACGGCTCGGGCCGACCGGCATTTGTTCCGGCCGGCCGGTTTTTTGTCGCCGTCAGGCTGCGGCGAGGCCGGCGTCACATAGGATGCGCCGGAAGGCAAGCCGGCGGCGGCCTTAAGGCCGTCACGCGCCCGAGCTTGTCGCAGAGGACGTAGCCACACAAATTCGTCGGGTTCGCCGGCAACAGCGCAATGAGGAATCGCGTCGGCTCGCCGAGCGCTTTGTCAATTTTGACAGCCTGCTGGATTTCCCCGCTGCTGCGACTCACGCCCTCACACTTCCCTTCTTCGTATTTCAATGAGCGTGGAAAGATCTTGATACACATGGACCGACCGTCTGCAAACGGCCCCGTTGGCCCGTCCGACCACGACAGACGCACCGGCCGCCCGGCGATTCGCCGCAATCCCTATGGCTCAGGGGCCGGACCTTCCGTTCTCTGTCCCGCTTTTCGTCGAAATCCCGTTCCCTCAGGTAGGCGCTCGGGGTGCACGCCGTTTTTCTTTTCACCGCAATCCCTATGGCTCAGGGGCTTTCCTTTGCCAAGCCTTGCGGAGCCGTTGCGGTCAACCGGCTTGTAAGCCGCGGCGCGAGGTGTTCCGGTCCTGTTTTCTGAGCGAAGGGGATTTCGATCAACAGACCGGAGAGCGGGAAGGAAGAGGGCGGCCTTTAGCGAGGGGGAAACAGTTCGCAAGATGGCAAGCGAGTTAGGGCGGCGAACCGGAAGCAACTTCGGAAATTAATCAAAGATTATTCGGAAATAATTCGACTCTCGAATCGGGAGCGCTCCCCTACAATGGGAACAGACCGAAAGGATGAGGTGAGAAGATCATGAGCGAGCCGCTCGTGCGGATGGAGGGGATCGAGAAGCGCTTCCCGGGCGTAACGGCGCTGGCGGATTGCCGCTTCGAACTTGCGGCGGGAGAAGTGCACGCGCTGGTCGGGGAGAACGGGGCGGGCAAGTCGACGCTGATGAAAATTTTGACGGGAGTCTACCGCAAGGATGCGGGCCGCATCCTCTACAAAGGCAAGGAGGTGGACATCCCCGACACGAGGACGGCCCAGCAGCTCGGCATCGGCATCATTCATCAGGAGCTCAATCTGATTCCGGATTTGACGGTGGCGCAAAATTTATTCATCGGCCGGGAGCCGCGCCGAAAGTTCAGGCTGTTATTGGACGACAAGGAACTGCTTCGCCGGGCGTCCTACTGGCTGGAGCAGCTTCATCTGAAGGTGGACCCGCAGGCGAAGGTGTCCGCGCTGACGGTGGCGACGCAGCAAATGGTCGAAATTGTGAAAGCGTTGTCTTACCACTCGGAAGTTCTGATCATGGACGAACCGACGGCCGCGCTGACCGACAGCGAAATTCGGGAGCTGTTCCGCGTGATCGGCAGCCTGAAGCGCCAGGGTGTGGGCATCGTGTACATTTCCCACCGGATGGAGGAGCTCAAGGAGATCAGCGACCGGATCACCGTCATGCGGGACGGACGGTATATCGATACGATCGCGACGGCGGACGCCGCGTTCGAGCGCATCATCTCGATGATGGTCGGGCGGGAGCTGGCGGATCGGAGGCGGCCCGCGAGCGATGCGGCGGGGACCAGGGAAGCGGGAGGGCCGGACAAGCCCGGCGAGCGGGAGGGCGAGACGGTGCTGGAAGTTCGGGGCCTCCGCCGCGGCACGGCGATCCGGGATGTCAGCTTCCGGCTTCGCAAAGGGGAAATTCTCGGCATCGCCGGGCTGATGGGGGCGGGCCGCACGGAGGTGGCGCGCGCGATATTCGGCGCCGATCCGCTTGACGCCGGGGAGATTCTCGTCCGCGGCCGGAAGGAGCGCATCCGCCAGCCGCACGACGCGGTCCGGCTCGGCATCGGGTACTTGTCCGAGGACCGGAAACGCTTCGGGCTGATGCTCGATCTGGACGTGCGCACCAACATCGCGATTTCGTCGCTTGCCCGGTTCCGCACGCGGCTTGGCGGCTGGATGAAGGACGGCCGCATCGAGCGCGAGGCGAAGGACCGGGTGGCTTCGCTTCGGGTGAAGACGCCGGGCGTTTTTCAGAAGGTGAAATTTCTGTCCGGGGGCAACCAGCAGAAGGTCGTCATCGGAAAATGGCTCGTGCGCAACTGCGACATTCTGATCTTCGACGAGCCTACGCGCGGCATCGACGTCGGCGCCAAGGCGGAAATTTACGCGCTGCTGGAGGAACTGGCGGCCCAAGGGAAGTCGATCATCATGATCTCCTCGGAGCTTCCGGAAATATTGCGGCTGAGCCACCGGGTGCTCGTCATGTGCGAAGGGCGGCTGACCGGGGAGCTGAGCGGGGAAGACGCGACGCAGGAAGCGATCATGAAACTCGCCACGCAGAGAGGAGCTTAAACCGTGAATTCAATGGAAGCGCCGGTTACGCCGGCCGGGAAACGCGCGGCGTTCACCAAAGCGGGAGCCGCCCAGAAGCTGCTGGCGTTCGCCAGCCTCATCTTGCTGGTCGTCGTCTTTTCACTTGCTTCGGACAACTTCTTTCGCTTCGACAATCTCATCGGCATCCTGCTGGCGACGGCGGTGACGGGCATTCTGGCGCTCGGGTCGACGTTCGTCATCATCACGGGAGGCATCGACCTGGCGGTCGGCACCGTCATGACGTTCGCGTCGGTCATCGCCGGCGTCATCATCACCTACAGCGGCATGTCCGCCCACCATAGCGGCTGGGCGATCGTCCTCGGCGTGCTCGGCGCGCTGGCGGCCGGAGGCGTATGCGGGGCGGCGAGCGGCTTCGCGGTGTCGCGGATGAAGATTCCGCCGTTTATCGCGACGCTGGCGGTCATGATGATCACCAAGGGGCTGTCGCTCGTCATCTCGGGAACGAAGCCGATCTACTTCGTCGACACGCCCGGCTTCGCGAAGATCGCGATGGACACGTCGATCCGCCATCTCATTCCCGGCCTGGAAATTCCGAACGCCGTGTTCATCTTCTTCGGCCTGGCGATTGCGGCGAGCCTCTTGCTGTCGAAGACGATCGTCGGGCGCTACAACTTCGCCATCGGCAGCAACGAGGAGGCGACGCGGCTGTCGGGCATCGACGTCCGCAAGTGGAAGGTGATCATCTACACGATCACCGGTCTGTTCAGCGGCATTGCCGGCGTCATCATGGCGTCGCGGCTCAATTCCGCCCAGCCGGCGCTCGGCCAGGGCTACGAGCTGGAGGCGATCGCGGCGGTCGTCATCGGCGGCACGTCGCTCAGCGGCGGCCAGGGTTCGATTCTCGGCACGGTCATCGGGGCGCTCATCATGAGCGTGCTGACGAACGGCCTGCGCATTCTGTCGGTGCCGCAGGAGTGGCAGACGGTCATCATCGGCTGCGTCGTGGTGCTGGCGGTGTACACGGACATTCTGCGTCGCCGCAAAGGCTGACGGTATGCGCTCCGGCAACGGAGTTTTCATACAGCATCTTAATATGGAGAAGGGGAGAACAACGATGAAGATCGGCAAAAAGTTCAGCCTCGCAGCGGCGATGGCGCTGTCTCTGACGGTGCTTGCCGCGTGCGGATCGAACGGCAACGGCGGCAGCGCGAGCGGCGGCGACGGGGGCGCGAGCCCGTCCGCTTCGGCGCCCGCGCAGACCGCGCCGGCCTCGGCGCCAGGCGCTTCGCAAGGGAAGGTGTACATTCCGCTCATCTCGAAGGGGTTCCAGCATCAGTTCTGGCAAGCGGTGAAGCAAGGCTCGGAAAAGGCGGCGCAAGAGCTCGGCGTTGAAGTGACGTTCGAGGGGCCGGAGACGGAGTCGCAGGTCGACAAGCAGATCGAGATGCTGCAGGCGGCCCTCGACAAGAAGCCGCAGGCGATCGCGCTGGCGGCGCTGGACAGCAAGGCCGTCATCCCGCTGCTGCAGAAGGCGCAGGCGGCGGGCATTCCGGTCGTCGGCTTCGACTCCGGCGTCGACAGCGACATCCCGGTCGCCACGGCGGCGACCGACAACCTGAAGGCGTCCGCGCTGGCGGCCGACAAGATGGCCGAGCTGATCGGCGGCAAGGGCGAAATCGCCCTCGTCGTGCACGACCAGACGAGCAAGACGGGCGTCGACCGCCGCGACGGCTTCGTCAACGAGATCAAGGCGAAGTATCCCGACATCAAGATCGTCGACATTCAGTACGGCGGCGGCGACCAGCTCAAGTCGACCGACCTGGCCAAGGCGATCATCCAGGCGCATCCCGACCTGAAGGGCATCTTCGGCTCGAACGAAGGCTCGGCGGTCGGCGTCGTCAACGCGGTGACGGAGCTGAAGCGCAACGACATCGTCGTCGTCGGCTTCGATTCCGGCAAGGCGCAGATGGACGCGATCCGCAGCGGCGTCATGGCCGGCGCGATCACGCAGGACCCGATCGGCATCGGCTACCAGGCCGTCAAAGCCGCCTACGCGGCTTATAAGGGCGAGCCCGTCGAGAAGCTGATCGACACCGGCTTCTACTGGTACGACAAGACGAACATCGACTCCGCCGAGATCAAGCCGCTGCTGTACGAATAAGCCGCGGACGGCGGCGCGCGCGAAAACGGTCGCCCGGGTGCAGGAAGCGCAAAGCTGCGGAGACGTGCCGGGGGCTCGGGCGCGAGTGACGCGTGAAGCTGCGGAAGCGCGCAGGCGTCCGGACGTGCAGGAAGCGCCGAGTTGCGAAGGCGTGCCGGGCGCCCGTGCGTAGAAGCGCGGAGCTGCGGAGGCGTGCCGGGCGCCCGGGCGCGAGTGACGCGTGAAGCTGCGGAAGCGCGCAGGCGTCCGGACGCGCAGGAAGCGCGGACCTTAGGAGGCGTGCAAGCGCGCCTTGGCGCGGCTGCGGAGCGGCAGAGGTTGCCCGGGGAGGGGCAGCCTCTTTTCCGCCTTTTTCCGGCGCGGCGCGGTGGCGGACCGGTCGGTCTTGGTATACACTCAGGGTATCCGCTAGCAGGGAAGGGGACGGCGATGTACAAAATTTTTCTGATCGACGACGAGGACGAGGTGCGGGAAGCGATCGAGCGGAAGACCGACTGGGCGGCGTTCGGCTTCGAGCTGGCGGGGGCGTTCGGCAACGGACGGGACGCGCTGGAAGCGGCCGAGACGACCGTGCCCGATCTCGTCATCACCGACATCTGCATGCCGTTCATGGACGGCCTGGAGCTGACCGCACGGCTGGGCGAGCGGTATCGCGACGTCCGGACGGTCATTCTGACCGGCTACGAGGACTTCGATTACGCGAAGCGGGCGATCAGCCTGAAGGTGCATGAATATTTGCTCAAGCCGATCAACTTCGGGGAGCTGACCGAACTGCTCGGCCGGCTGAAGCGCGAGCTGGACGAGGACCGTAAGCGGCGCGAGGACTTGCAGGCGCTGCGGCGGCAACTGCACGAGAGCTTGCCGCTGCTGCGGGAGAAGTTTCTCGAGCGGATGGTCGGCGCGAGCGTCGGAGCGGACGAGATCGAGCGCAAGTTCCGCCTGTTCGGCATCCGCCTGGCGGGGCCGGCCTACGTGGCGCTCGTCATGGACCTCGACGAGACGGACGGCGGCCCGTTCGGCGAAGGAGAGACGGAGCGGGAACTGCTGCGGTTCGGGGCGGCCAACATCGCGCAGGAAATTTTCGAGCAGGAGCACGGCGGCCTGGTGTTCGGGACGAAGGACGACAAGACGGCGATCGTGCTGTCGGGCGACGCCGCAAGCTGTTCGGTGCTGGCGCAGTCGCTCGCCGCGCAGGCGGCCCGCAGCATCGAGAAATATTTGAAGGTGCAGGTGTCGTTCGGCATCGGCCGCATTTATGAGGATGTGACGAAGCTGTCGTCCTCTTATTTGGAAGCGATTTCAGCCCTCGACTACCGTTTCACGCTCGGCAAGAACCGCGTGATCGCCATTCAGGACATGGAGCGGGGCGGCGACTGCCGGAAGCCGTGCTACGCGGAATGGGAGAAGAAGCTGGTGACCGCCATGAAAAACGGGAGCGAGGAAGCGTACGAACAAACGCTGGCGGCATGGATCGAGCAACTGCGCGATGCGGCACCGAACGCGCAGGCGGGGCGTTCGCAGGTGCAGCGTTTTCTCGTCGCGGTCATGAACCTGGTCGAGGAGACCGGCTTCGGCGAGGAGGTGTTCGAGGCGGCGGAGCCGTTCACGCAGGCGCTCTCCTTCAAGACGCTGGACGATCTCAAAGCGTGGCTGGCCGGGCTCGGCGCCGACGTCATGCGGCAGATCGCCGCCGGGCGGAAATCGCAGGCCCGCTCGCAGCTCGCGCAGGCGGAGGCGTACATTCGGGAGCGCTACGCCGATCCCGATCTGTCGCTGCAGGAGGTGGCGCAGCATGCGTACATGAGCATGAACTACTTCAGCGCCATGTTCAAGCAGCATTGCGGGGAGTCGTTCATCGAGCATCTGACCCGCCTCCGGCTGGAAAAGGCGAAGGAACTGCTCGCAAGCTCCGCGCTCAAGACGTACGAGATCGCGGAGCGGGTCGGGTACGCGGACCCGCAGTATTTCAGCGTCATTTTCAAACGGAACGTCGGCTGCACCCCGAGGGAATTCAGAGCCGCGGCGAAAGAAGGGAGAACGGTTTGAAAGTTCCGCGCCCGTTCCAGTTCAAGAGCATCCACACGAGCATCGCGCTCGCCTTCTCGCTCCTCATTCTCGGCACGACGCTCATCCTGAGCTACAACTCCTACCGGCTGTCGAAGACGTCGGTCACCCGCAACTCGATCGAGTACACGACCGCGCTGGTCGAACAGGTGCGCGCCAACGTCGGGACGTACGTCAGCAACATGGACAGCATCTCGACGTTGGCGCTGAGCAACGGGGATTTGCAGAAGTTTCTGTCGGAGCCGCTGAAGACGCCGGAGAGCGACCGGCTGGCCGAACGGATCGGCGCTTTCTTCCATTCGATCGTCGCCTCCCGCACCGACATCGCCTCGCTATTGTTCGTCGGCTCGAACGGCTCGGTCATCTCCGACCGGACAGGGGCCGCCGTCAAGGACTACACCGACCTGATCGGGCAGGAGTGGTACCGGCAAGCGCGCGCGGCGTCCGGGCGGATCGTGCTGTCCTCCTCTCACGTCGAACACCTGTACCCGAAGGAGTACCGCTGGGTCATTTCGCTCAGCCGGGAGCTTGCGGGCGACCGGCCGTCCGACCCGAGCGGGGTGCTGCTCGTCGACTTGAACTTCAACCTGATCGACGATTTGTGCCGGCAAATCCGGCTCGGCAGCCGGGGATACGTGTTCATCGTCGATGGGGAAGGGGATCTGATCTACCATCCCCAGCAGCAGATCATGTTCACCGAGCTCAAGAGCGAGGACATCCCGCTCATCCTTCGCTCCTCGGACCGGACGGTTGCGGTGAGAGGCGGCGAGCCGAAAAACTACACGATCCGCTCCACCGGCTTCGGCTGGAAAATCGTCGGCGTCACCTATCCGCAGGAACTGGCGGGGGACAAGCGGAAGATGCAGCTCGCCTCCGCGCAGTGGGGCGGCGTCTGCCTGCTCGTCGCGCTCGGCCTGTCCGTGCTGCTCTCCTTCACGATGACGCGTCCGCTGAAGCGGCTCGACGCGCGCATGAAGGAGGTGGAGAAGGGCGACTTCGACATCCGCGTCGAAGTGACGAGCCCGAACGAGATCGGCAAGCTGGCGCGGACGTTCAACCTGATGATCGGGAAAATCAAGGAGCTGATGAACCAGCGCATCCGCGACGAGGAGCTGAAGCGCAGCAGCGAGATCAAGGCGCTGCAGGCGCAAATCCGGCCGCACTTCCTGTACAACACGCTCGATTCGATCATCTGGATGGCGGAGTCGAACAAGATGGCCGAGGTGGTGCAGATGGCGACGGCGCTGTCCCGGCTGTTCCGCTCGAGCATCGGCCAGGGCGAGGAGGAGGTAAGGCTGGCGGTGGAGCTGGAGCACGTCGAGAACTATATGAAAATTCAATCGATGCGCTACCGCGGCCGGTTCGTCTATCGCATCGACGTTGATCCCGGCCTGCGGGACTGCCGGATCTTGCGCCTCGTGCTGCAACCGCTCGTGGAAAATGCGATCTATCACGGCTTGCGAAGCGTCGAGGAGACGGGAACGATCCGCATTGCGGCGCGGCGGGACGGGGACGCGCTGGAGCTTGCGGTGGCCGACGACGGCGTCGGCATGCCGCCGGAGCAGGTGCGGGCGCTATTGTCCGACAGGCGGCCGCAGGAGAACGGCAAGGGCGTCGGCGTGCTGAACGTGCAGCAGCGCATCCGGCTTTTTTACGGGGCGCCGTACGGCCTTCAGTTCGAGAGCGAGCGCGAGGAAGGGACGGTGGCGCGGCTGCGCATCCCGTTCCGCCGGGAAGGCGGGCCGGGAAGTGCGAAGCCGTCCGGGCCGGTGCGTGCGGAGCCGTCCGGGCCGGCGGCCGCGGCTGCCGAGGCTCGCCAAGGGGGAGATGAAGCATGAGCCGGGGAAGAACCTACGCGCTGCTGGCGCTGGCGGCGCTGCTCGCCGGGCTGCTCGCCGCGGCGGCGGCCCATTCCGTGCGCTGGGTCCGGCACGCCTGGCTGCCGCCGTCCGGGCCGATCGTCTACATTCCGAAGACGATCGATCCGAACATCGAGTTCTGGCAGGTCGCCAGGCAAGGCGTGGACGCCGCGGCCAAGGAGCTGGGCGTTCCGGTGACGGTGCTCGGAACGGCCCGGGAGAAGGACATCGACGGCCAGATCGAACTGGTCGAATCCGCCGTCGGCCTCCATCCGAGGGCGATCGTGCTGGCCGCCAACGACTACGAGCGGCTGGTGCCGGCCGCCCGCAAGGTCAAGAACGCCGGCATCCCGCTCATCATGGTCGATTCGGGCATCAACGGCCGGTTCGCAGACAGCCTGATCGCGACCGACAACTTCGAGGCCGGCCGGCAGGTGGGCGACGCGCTGCGCCGGCTTGTGCCCGCGGGAAGCCGGGTTGCCGTGATCAACTACATCCAGGCTTCCGCCAATGCGCAGGAGCGCGAGAACGGGGTGCTGTCGAGCCTGGCGGAAGGGGATATCGCCGTCGAGCCGACGCTGTACAGCGACGGGCTGGACGACAAAGCGTACGAGCTGACGCGCGAGCTGCTGCTGCGGCGGCCGGACCTGGCCGGCATCGCGGCGCTGAACGAGCCGACGGCGGACGGCGCGGCCCGGGCGATCGAGGAGGCCGGGGCGCAGGGGCGGGTCAAGCTGGTCGGCATCGACAGCTCGACGAGCGAGATCGATTACCTGGAGCGGGAGGTGCTCCAGGTGATCGTCGTCCAGAAGCCGTTCAACATGGGCTATCTGGCGATCAAGACGGCCGAGCGGGCGTCCCGCGGCCGGAAGGTGGAGCCGCTCATCCGCACCGGCTCCGCCGTGATCACGAAGGCCGACATGTATAGCCGGGAAAACCAGAAACTGCTGTTCCCGTTCCTCTCCGGCCAAGGGGACGCCGGCGGCGGGCCGGCCGCGGGAGCGGTCCTGTCCGGAGAGGAGCCCGGCGAAGACCGGCCTTACGCGGGCCGGGAGGCGGCCGGCGGCTAAAAAAAGAGCTGTCCCCCGATGGTCGGGAGCCAGCTGTCTTCTTCGGACGGAGCTTGTCTTATTTGAAAAACAAAAAGTTCGTCGCCAGCGGCCGGAGCCGGCCGTCCGACGGATGGTTGACGACGCGTCCCTTGAAGACGAGCGTGGACGAGCCGCCGCCGTCGAGGTTGTAGGCGTCGATGGCGCCGTAGCGTTCCAGCAGCAGCTGGATTTCGGCCAGCGTGGCGCCGGAGCTGCCGTTCTCGTCCCGGCCGTCGATGACGAGCAGCAGCAGCTGATCGTCCTTGTAGTTGGCGATCACGGTGCGCGGCGCCCGCAACGGGTTCGTCTGCCACTTGGCCGGGATCGGCAGGTTGACGCCGTTCTTGCGCAGCATCGGCACGAACGAGGCGCCGAACTTCGGCTTCAGCCGATCGAGCTCGGCCCGGCTGGAAAATTTCCCGCCGATCAGCTCGAGCTTGTCGTTCAGCCCGACGAACGCCAAATCTTTGTAGCTCGGTTCGAAGCCGTTCACGTACTTGCCGTTCACGACGGTGGTGCTCAGCGGATACCGCTTGCCGCGCGAGTCGGCGAAGCCGCCCGCGTTGACGCCGGCGATCGCGCCGGTCCGCTGCACGGCGGCGAGCGTCGTCTCGGCTTCGCCGAGCTTGTCCCGGCCGAGCGCCATCGTCATCGCCTTGGCGCTCTTCAGCTTCACCTTCAGCGCGTACCCGCTGAAGTTCTGGGCGCGGATGTTGAACAGCTGCAAGCGAATGTTGGCGGACTGCACGGAATCGGCGACCGAGCCGAGACGGCTCGTAATGCGCCGGTCGTAAATTTGCTCCGGACGGTTCACCTGGGCGGCGGCGGTTGCCATGATCGCGTTCATGCTCTTGTTCGTCCGGTCGTACAACTCGGATGCTTTCTTGATCGAGGCGGAAATGTCCTTGGCGATGACGGCGGCCTGGTCGAGCCCGGACTCGGCCTGCGCGGCCGTCTCGGAGAGCAGGGGACCGGCCGGCTGGGCAGAGGCGCCGGAGCCGGGTAGCGTCAGCTCGAGCGAGAACGGCGACAGCAGCAGCCACGCCATCATGCCCAGGAACGGGGCGCAAGCGAGCAGGACGGTTCGATTGAAGCGCTGAACGGTCGAGATCATTTCAGCACGTCCAGGTTCTTTTTCAGCTCGTCCAGCTGCTGCTTAAGCTCGCTGATTTGCGTGTACAGCTTGTTGCTGTTGTCGGTCTTGTCGTTCATGTTGTCCTTGTTGAACGTCAGCAGCTCGTTGAGCGCCTCGATCTTCGATTCCAGCTTGGCCATTTCGTCCTGATAGTTTTGCTTCAGGTCGTTTAACTGCTTGTCGTAGTCGGCTTGCATATCGGCGATCTGAGCGGCGGTTTGCCGGCTGAGCTCCGCGGAAATTTCGCTTTTCAGATGGCCGGTGTACCAGACGGAACCGCATACGCCCGCACCGATCAGCACGATCCACAGGATGACAAAAGGGATGACGGACGGCTTGGTTCTTCTGCGCGGCTGCGTCTCCACGTTCGCAGGCGCGTTCATCAAGGTGCTCATATGTAGCGGAAGCGTTCACCTCGTTTAAAGCGGATTGGCCGCTCCGGCGTTCGAGCCGAAACGACAAAATTCTATCGTTCGAGAGTCCATTGTAGCACATGAGAGAGCGAATCGCTTAAGACCAAAGTCCGCGATCGGGCGAATGTATCCGCTCTCTTCACTAGAAAATGATTCCTTTTTCGGCTCTATCGCAGCATTTTTCTCTACGACGGCATCATCGGCGAACAGAATTTCCACTAAGGCATCGCAAGCGTCCGGCGCCGTCCGGGCGGTGAAGGAGCGTCCGATGCGATGCATGGGAGCCGGCGGTGGGTAAAGCACGGTGAATGGGTCATGCATGTCCCGCAAACCTTTGTTCGTCCATCATGCTGCTGTCGTTTTTTTAGCTCGATAGCTCGGCGTTGTGGGGCGCTCGCCGGAGCAGGCGGAAGCGGCCGCGCCCGCCGTTTGCCGGATTGCCCGATGCCGCGTCTTCCGCTATGATACGTTCGAGAAAACAGTCAAGGAGAGACGATATGACGGCAACGAATCGGCCCGAGGCCATCATTTTTGACCTGGACGGCACGCTGTTTCAAACGGAATCGCTGCTCGTGCCCGTGCATCGACGCGTGTTTCGGACGCTGCGCGAGGAAGGCTTGTACACCGGGGAGACGCCCCCCGTCGAGCGCTTGCTCGGCTCGCTCGGTATGCTGCTTGACCACATCTGGCGGCGGGTGATGCCGGACGGCTCGCCGGAAGCCCGCGAGCGGGCGAACGAGCTGATGCTGGCGTACGAACTGGAGGAATTGGCAGCCGGAACGGGGCAACTGTACCCGGGCGTGCCCGAGACGCTGCGCCGGCTGCGGGATCGCGGCATTCGGCTGTTCATCGCAAGCAACGGCTTGGAGCCGTACGTCAAGGGGGTTCCCCGGCTGCGGGGCATTGCCGACTTGTTCGAAGGGTTCTACAGCGCCGGCGAGTTCGGGACCGCCACCAAGGTCGAGCTCGTGCGGATGTTGCTGGAGAGGCACGCGATTCGGTCGGCGTGGATGGTCGGGGACCGCGCTTCGGACGTGGAGGCGGGAAAACAAAACGGCTTGTTCGTCGTCGGTTGCGACTACGCCGGGTTTCGCCGGGAAGGGGAGCTGGACGGAGCCGACGCCGTCATCGCCCGTTTTGCCGAGTTGAACGAGCTCGTCGAGCGACGGTAGCGGCCGGCCGCGCCGCAAAGGAACGCGCCCGGGGAGACCGGGCGCACGACGTCGTGCCGCGACGCAAGATAGCGGCCCTCGCCGGGCGAATTACGTCTGATTTCAGACGTAATGGCTTCTTGAGCCTCCTTGCGGCGAATTTCGGTGAAGCCGTCTTTCGCGGGATCGGGCGTGATCGCCATGACCTCCGGAACGCCGATATGCGTTATCTTGCGAGCTATGCTACCGCGCGCCGCTGCTGAGGGAGGCCGGGACCTGCGGCGCCTCGTCGTAGGAGGAGCGGTGCTCGGAGAGCGAGGAGGAGCGGTGCTGCGGCGCCTCGCCGTCCGGCCGGCGCGACCGGTCGCCGCGGCCGGAGCGTCTCTGGCGGTAAAGCCAGAGCGCGTACTCCATCGGGCGCGTGACCGCCCGGCGGTACGTTTCGCGTTCGCCCGCCTGGATGAACACTTCCCGGGCGGGCTTCGGATTGACTTCCAGCAGCCACACCTTGCCGCTGCGGTCGATGGCCAGATCGAGCGCCAGCTCGCACAGCGCGCCGTAAGTCGATTCCAGGTAGCGGGCGACGGACACGCCGAAGCGCTCGGCCGTTTCGCGAATTTGCGCGAGGGCGGCTTCGCTTCCGACCCAGCGCCGCAGCAGCGTGTTCATCGGCACCGCTTCTCCTCCGCCGTGCAGATTGGACGTGATGCTGCGGGGCGGGCCGACGCGGCCGGCGCAGCCGGTGACCTCCCATTCGCCGGAGCCGTTCTTCTGCACGAGCATGCGGTAGTCGTGCACCCGTCCGTTCGGCAGCTTGATGTTGAGCCCTTGCTGGGCGATGTACTTCTCGCCTTTCTTCTGCCATTTGCGCAACTCCGCGCCCAACTGGTCCCGGGAAATCCGCTTCGGTTCGATGATGCGCCGGGAGTGATCCCTTCCTTGCAGCAGCAGCGCTCCGTTGCGCAGCTTCTCGATCCGCAGGATGCCGCGGCCGCCCGTCCCGTTGATCGGCTTCAGGTAGACAAGCGGGAATTTGGCCAGCATGGCGGAGATGTCCTCGGAAGAGCCGTACAGGCGCGTCGCCGGCAGATGCTGTCGGAACGACGGCACTTTCCCGAGCGCCCGGTAGACGGTCCACTTGTTGCGCAGCGGCCGGTTCAGAAAGGTCAAATGCCCGTACTTCCGGCGGAAGGCGAGCAATTGCTCGAACCGCTTGCTGCGCTGAATCCGGCAGCGGTCGTAGATCATGTGGGGGAAGCGGACGAGCTTGCGCTGCCAGGTGCGCGATTCCGGCCGGTAAACGAGCGCGTTGATGCGGCCGGTGCGCTCCTGAACGTCCTGCGGCGTGAATACGATGACGTTCAGTCCCAGCTTGGCGCCGGCCGCCGTCATCTTGGCGTAGACGCTTTTCTCTTCCAGCAGCCCCCGATCATTCAAATACAGCGTCAAAATGCCGAGTACGGGATTCGCCACCCGGTTCACCTCCGATTCGGGAACGAAGAAGGGGCTTTGGGGCGGGAAGAGGGCCGCGCGGCGGGTTCAGCCGCCGCCGCCCCCACCGCCGCCGCCCCCGCCGCCGCCTCGTCCGCGGCCCCCGGCGGCAGCCCGGGCCGCGGGGCGGCGGCGCCCGCGGCTTCGCCGATGCCGGCGGCGGCGCCGGGTTCCGCTGCGCCCGGCGCGAACCGCAGGCGCAGCGCCGGCTTGCCCGTCGGCCCCCGCTCGAGGCCGACGGCAACGAGCCCGGCCGCGAAGCAGGCGGCGAGGCCGGGGGCGTTGTCGGCGGCGACGCGGCAGCCGAGCCGCCCCCATTCCGCGGCGAGCCGGGCGAGCAGGCCGCGCCCGATGCCCCGGCCGCGCAGCGCCGGGTGCACGGCGAAGACGCAGGCGTCCTCGCCGAAGCCGGCGGCGAAGGCGAGGCCGGCCGCCATGCCGCCGGCCGTGCGGACGACGGCGACGGCCGTGCCCGGCGCCGCCAGCGCCTCCGGCCGGAGGGCGACGAGCCGCAGCCAGTCGGCCTTCGCGCAGCGGCTTTCGCCGTGCCGGCGGACGAAGCGGAGCAGCGGGAACCGCTCCCTCGCCCACTCGTCCGGCGTCAGCAATTGAACGATAAGGCTCACGGCTGTTGACCTCCCCTGGACGATTGCCTCGATTTTCGGTACAGGTAGTCGCAGAAGTTGAAGATTTGCTCCAGCGACTTTTTGCGGATATGCGGCTCGTCGAATTTCATCGGCTTGGAGTTGGCCTCAAAAAACCAGACGTGCCCCGTTTCGTCCACGCCCAGATCCATCGACATCTCGCCGAGCACGTGCTTGGACGCCCGCTCGATTCGCCTGGCCAGCACGAGCGAGGCGCTCCGCACGTTCTGCAGCACCCGCCGCGCCTTCTCGGAACCGAACACCGAGACGAGCAGCTTCTCGGGCTCGTCGATGTAGCCGCCCCGGGGAACGTGGGTGGTGATGCTCTGGTCGCCGGCGACCCGGGCGCCGATGCCCGTCACCTCCCATTTTCCCGTCTCGTTCTTCTGCACCAGCGTCCGCAGATCGAACGGCCGGTCGTTCACCTTGGCGAGCGCGATGCCCTGCTGGGCGATGTAAGGTTCGCCGATCGTTCCGGACTGCTTCTCGACCCGCTTCCACAGCCGTCCCAGCGTGGCGCATTGGAACGTTCGGCTCCCTTTTTCCTCCTGGATGAGCAAGCGAAACGGGAGATTCTTCTCCGGCTGGACCCGCACCGACATGATGCCCATGCCCGCCTTGCCGCGAACCGGCTTCAGGTAGAGCATCGAGTGGCGCTTCAGCATGCCGGACAGCACCGACGGCGCCGTCAGCCTCCTCGTCTCCGGAATGTAGGAGCGCGTCAGACGGGAGCGGCTGAGCCAGCGGAACAGCGACCACTTGTTGAAAAAGCGGCGGTTGAACAGCTGAATGTCCGGATGGCGGGACAGCGAGACGAGCAGCTTGCGCACGCGCGGCAGCCGTTCGTCCTCCCGCTGCGGAATCCGGTTGTAGACGACGTCGGGCCGGGGGAAGTATTGCTTGACCCACGCATCCTCCTTCGCGACATACGTGTAGCCGAGCACCCGGGGGCGGCCGAGCTTCAGATGCTTCACGGTGACGACGTACGCGGTATAGCCGAGCTGCTGGCCGGTGGCGATCAGATCGGCGAAGTTCGGGCGGTTGCCCCGGAAAATCTGGACGTCGTCGTCGATCGTCAGAATCGCCAGGACGGGCTTATCCCGAACGGCTAATTCCGCGGCTGCGGCCTGACCGGCGGAACGAACACCCGTTGTCATGACGATTCATCCTTTCTGCGGAACTTGCTCAAGTAGAGGCAGTGGTCCAGAATATATTCCAGCGAGGCGCGGCCTTGCTCCTTCAGCGCGGGGTGCTTGAAGATGGAGCGCCCCGGCTTCGCGTTCGCCTCGAACATCCAGACGTTGCCGTCGCGGTCGATGCCGATGTCGAGGCCGAGTTCGCCGAGCATGTGGTTGTAGTTGCGCTCGATCGCTTCCGACAGCCGGACCGCCACCTGCTTCGCTTCCGCCAGCACCTCGGACGCGCGGTCGCCGAACGTTCGGCTGAGCGCCTGCTCGGGCGTCATGAGCGATCCTCCGTTTTTGATATGCGTCGTTACGCTGCCGCGCCCGGCTTTCTTGGCGCCGATGCCGGCGACGACCCACTTGTTGTTGCCGTCCTTGTGCATGTGGAACCGGAAGTCGATCGGACAGTTCTCGATCTCGATCAGCCGGATGCCCTGCTGCGCCACGTAGTTCGACAGCTGGCTGCCGTGCCGGGCGCGAAGCATCTTCATGAGGCTGGCGAAGTTGTTGAAGCGGAGCAGGACGTTGGCGCCGTTGCGCCGGTACCGGGCGAAGTAGCCGCGGCTCGGGTGGTACGTCAGCCGGTAGATGCCGTTGCCGAGGCTGCCGCCGGTCGGCTTGTAGTACAGGAAGTGGTGCTTCTCGAGCATTTCCTTGATTTTGTCCGGCGACGGGTTGTTGACCGATTCGGGAAGATGGCGCAACCCTTCCGGATCTTTGTCGAGCAGCGTGTAGACGTCCGACTTGTTGAAGAAGCTCCAGTTGAAAAAGGGGATCTTCCGGCGGACAAACCGTTCGCGCAGCAACGTGATGGCCGATCCGGTCTCGGCGCGGCGGCTCGGCAGCCGGTTGTAGACGACGTCCGGCAGCGGCACGACGCGGCGGGACCAGCCGCCGTTCCTGTCGAGGAACCAGCCGTGGACGGTTTCGTTCTGCCAGTTGATGTCCCGCGGCGTAAACGCGAAGAAGTACGCTTTTTTCCGCCCGAGCTGGAGCAACTGCTTGATGAAGGCGGTCCGCGCGCCGAACGGCGAGGCGGCCGACCGGACGGCGCTGTCCGTCAGAATGCCGATCAGCGGCCCGAGCTGCACTTCCTCCCCGTCCGCATTCGCGATGTAGACGTTGCCGGCTTGCGGAATGCGGATCGATCGGCGCAGCCCGGCGGACAGGTAGACGTGGTTGCCTTTGCGGTTGACGGTGCGGACCTTGGCGGGGACGATGTCCCGGCCGAGCTTGACGTTGATCGACCGGCTCCCGTTCAAGCTGAGCAGCTTGGCGAGCGGTCTGGAGAACCAGACGATCTTCTCCTGCTGCTGCGTGAAATGGACGTTACACAGGGTCAAACTCATGGAATACCCTCCCAGGTGGTCGAAGCAGGATATATCGGGCGTATGCGAGCGGCCGCAACGCAGCCTCCGCCGCCGCCTGGCCGCCCGCGCACGCCATGGCGGCGCGCCCGGGCTTGGCGTTGGCTTCCAAAAACCATAGACGTCCGGACCTGTCGACGCCGAAATCGAGGCCGAGCTCGGCGAATTTGCCGTAACACTGTTCCAATTGCCGGATGACGGCGAAGGCCGCGTCGTGCAGCTCCGCGAGCAGCGCGGACGACCGTTCCCGGCCGAACGCCGCCGTCAAGTAGGCTTCCGCGTTGCGCGCCTCGCCGCCGCCGTGAAGGTTGGCGGTGACGCCGCCGCAGGCGCCGCAGCGGACGGCCGCGCCGGTCGCCTTCCACCGGCCGTCGCCGCCCCGCTGGGCGAGCAGGCGCACGTCGAACGGCTCGCCGTCCGGCCCGGTGAGCGCAAGCAGCGGCTGCATGACGTACGTCCGCCCGCCGATCCAGCGGTGGAGCCGGCGCAGGGCGTCGCGCCGCCGCAGACCGGCCAGGCGGAAGGGCCGGTTCGCGGCGTTGCGTCCGCGAACGGACAGCGAACCGCTCGCCGCATCGCACACCACGGCGACGACCCGGCGCCCTTGCGAGCCGTTCGACGGCTTCAGGAACGCGGCGCCGTCCTGCCTGGCCAGCCAGTCGGCGAGCGACGCTTCGCCCCGGTACAGCGCGGTGGGCGGCAGCCATCTGCGCAGCCGGGGCTCGCGCGACAGCGCGCGCAGGACGGCGGCTTTGCCGGGAAGCCTGCCGTTCAGCAGCCGAAGCGCGCCGGACCGCACCATGCGGTTGAGCGCGCGGCGGTAGCGCTCATGCTCGATCGGACCGTTCGGCCAAGCGCGGTCGTACCCGACGGCGGGCGCGGTACGCTCCTCGCAGCGCCAGCCGGCGCCTTCCTCCCAGATCCAGGCGCGCACCGTCCGCCGCTCCTCGTTCCACGTCCACGGCGCGAAGGCGAACGCCGACAGCCCGAAATCGGCGCTTGCCGTCACCAGTTTTCGCACGTAGGCGGCTTCGGCGAACGGAGGGGAGGCGTCGCGCTCGCAGACGGCGATGCCGAGGGCGGGCCTTGGCCGGCGCTTCGCTTGCCGGACCGACTGCGGCTCAAAAACCGGACAAATAGCGGGCATATTGAATCATCATCCGCACCGACGGGCGGATTTTCCCTTCGTTTAATGGCGTATTGTCGTTCTTGGAAGGCTTGGAGTTGACTTCGAGCAGCCAAATCCGGCCTCCCGTGTCCAGGGCCAAATCGATGCCGAGCTCGCCGAAGTGGGCCGGAATGAACGTGTCGACGCTGCGCGCGATGTCGAGCGCGGCCCGGCTCAGCCGGGACGAGGCGTCGCCCCGGAACGTGGCCGGCAGGTTCGACTTCGCCACCGTGTCGCGCACCGATCCGAGCGTTCCGCCCCGCGCCAGATTGGACACGTAGTGCTGGTTGCCGGCCGTCCGTCCGACGATCGACGTGACCGTCCACTTGCCGGCCGCGTTCTTCTGCACCAGCGCCCGGAAGTCGATCGGCCGGCCGTGCGAATCAATGAGCGTCAAACCTTGCTGGACCAAGTAGCGAACCGTCTTCACCTTGCCGGAGATCGCCGAGAAAAACTTGAGCAGGTTCGGATAGGCGACTTTGCGGGTGCCGGCCGTCGTCGTGTACGACGCCTGCCATCCGTCCCCTCCCGTCCTGTTCAAGCGGATGATCCCTTTGCCGAGACTGCCTCGCACGGGTTTCAGGAAGACGACAGGATAGCGGGAACACATGCTTTTGAGCGTCGAGTAGCCTTTCAACACGTGCGATTCCGGCAAGTACCGCTGCACGCTGGAATCGTGGCGAAGGGCGTCGAACACCTCCGACTTGTCGAGGAACTTCTCGTTGAAGACGGACGCCCCGTACCGATGCTTGATGTCCTGCAGAAATTGCTGGACGATCGGCTTGTTTTCCAGCTTGCGCGTGGTCAGACGGTTGTTGACGACATCCGGCGCGGGCATCGTCTGCTTGTGCCAGCGGTTCGTGTACACCCAGCCTTCGACATGCCTGAAGGAATCGTGGATGCCGGAGGGCGTGAAGAAATACACGAACGCCCCCTGGTTGCGGCAAGCGTCCGTCAGCTCCCGGCAAAACGCCGTGATCGCGCCGAACGGCCTGTCGCTCTGCTCCGGATAATCGCGGCTCACCAGCACGCCGATCAGCGGCCCGAGCGCCAGCACGCGCGAACTTTGCCGGTATTGCAGGTGCAGCGGCGCGCCGTATTCGATCCCCATCTTCCGGGCGAGCGAATGGCTGATCCGCAAGCCTTGATAGCGGGAGACCGACGCGACCGTAACGGCCTGCCGGAACGAGCCGAACTGCAGCATCAGCTGCTGCTGGACCGGGATTTTGTGCTTTTTGACCGCGGATTCCGCCAGCATGATGACGTCATCGGACAGGATGGAGGAACTGATGACCTGAACGTCGATTTTCGTGGTGGACATGCGCGTAAGATCTCCTTCCACCGTGTCGAATTTCTTTGGTGCGGGCTCTCGCAGGCTGCCTTCTCGGGGCATGTGAGAATACTCCATCATATGAAGGACATCTCCCTATCGGTGATTGACCATATTTGGCGAAAACGGCGAAACTCCGGCGAAAAAAGGGCGTTTGCCCGATGCCGGCGGGCGCTTGGGCGGGCGCTTGGCGCTTTTGTCCGCTTCCGCCCCGGAACGCAAAGTTGTACAATGACTAAGATTACGTCGGCGTCCGAAGAGAAGGCGCCGGCGGCCGGGAAGGAGAGTTATATGAACCGCTTGTCTTCCATCGCTCGGCTGGCGTCCGGCTGGCTCATGCTCAAAGTGCCGCTGCCTTTTTCGCTGAAGTGGGTCAACGGGTACTTGCTGCCGGAACAGTCGGGCTGGACATTGATCGACCCCGGCTTGCGGACGCCCGAGACGGAGGCGTTCTGGGAGTCCGCGCTGCAGGAAGCCGGCATCGCCTGGCCGCAGATCGAGCGCATCGTCCTGACGCACCATCATCCCGACCACTACGGGCTTGCGGGCTGGATGCAGGAAAAGACGGGCGTTCCGGTCTACCTCTCCGAGACGGGACGCCGCTGCGCGCTATGGATGTGGGGGGAGAACGAGACGTCGTCGGGCGAGCTCATCGCCGCGTTCGCGGCGCACGGGATGCCGCCGGAGCGGATGGACGGGATGAAAGCGCATCTGGAGAACATCATCGGCCAGGTGCGGCCGCATCCGCTCGACGTGCGCCCGCTGCCGGAGCCGGGCGGAACGTTCGCGATGGGAGGCGTCGTCTGGACGGTGATCGGCGGAGAGGGCCACGCGCCGGGGCACGTCTCCTTCTACTCGCGGGAGCGGCGCCGGCTGATCTGCGGGGACCAGGTACTGCCGGACATCACGCCGAACATCGGCTGGATGCCGGGGGCCGATCCCGATCCGCTCGGCTCGTACCTTGCGAGCTTGCGCTCCATGCGGGAGCTGGAGGCGGACGAGATCTACCCGGGCCACCGGGAGCCGTTCACCGGACTTACAGGCCGCATCGACGAAATTCTCGTTCATCACGACCGCCGGCTCGACCGGATGGCGGAACTGCTCGCCGAGTCCGGCCCGCTGACCGCTTACGACCTGTGCTTGCTCCTGTTCCGGGCGAAGGTGACGGAGGACGCCCATCAGCTAAGGTTCGCGATGGCGGAGACGATCGCCCATCTGGAGCGGCTCGTGCTGACAGGGCGCGCCGTCAAAGGCGAGGAGTCCGGCGTGTGGCGGTACGCGGTTCGAGAAGGCGCCGGGGGCGCGGGATGAAGCGGGTGCCGATCTCAAGGACGAAGGAGGCGTTTGGCGAATGAAGCTCACTGAAGCGCTCGCGCGCGCGAACGCCCCGCTTGAGAAGATCATGCCGCTTATCACCCCGGCGGCGATTGCGACCGGCGTGCTGTGCGGCTCCAGGCTGGAGTCGCTGGAAGGGCTCGTACCGTGGGTATTCGCCGTCATGACGTTCATCGGAAGCTTGAAGTCGAGCCTGCTCGACATGCTGCGGGAGCTGAGGCGGCCGGGGAAGCTCATGGCCATCATGGCCGTGCTTCACGTTCTGATGCCGCTTGTCGGCTGGGGGGCGGGCGAACTGATCTTCCGCGACGATCCGTATCTCGTCACGGGGTTCGTGCTGCTGTTCGCCATCCCGACGGGCGTCGTCAGCGTCGTCTGGGTGACGATCTACGGCGGCAACATCGCGCTGACGCTGGCGCTCATTCTCGTCGACACGCTGCTCTCCCCGTTTGTCGTTCCCGCCAGCCTGTACGTTCTGATGGGGGAAGCCGTCCGCATTCGCTTTTTCGACATGATGGAGGGGCTGCTCTGGATGATCGTGCTTCCTTCCGTGGCGGGAATGCTGCTGAACCAGTGGACGAAGGGGGCGGTCGCCCGCACGTGGAGCCCGCCGCTGGCGCCGCTGGTCAAGGTCGGCCTGTTCGTCGTCGTCGCCATCAACGGCTCCAATATCGCCGGCGAACTGCGGCACGCGGACGGCCGAATGGCGGCGATCATCGCGGTCACGTTCGGGACGGTGGTGCTCGGCTACCTGATCGGTTGGGGCATGTCGTCCCTGCTGAAGTGGAACCGCGAGGATACGGTCGCCGCCCAGTTCAACGCGGGCATGCGCAACTTGAGCGCCGGCGCGGTGCTGGCCGTGCAATATTTCCCGGCGACCGTCTCGCTGCCGGTCATCTCGGGCATGCTGTTCCAGCAGCTGCTGGCCGCCGCGTTCGGCTACCGCCTCGGGCGGGCCGCCGGGAAGATGCGCGGCGCGCCGCCCGCCGCTCTCGGCCGGGACGTCTGAAGGCCCGGCCCCCAAACGCGGACAAACCGTTCATACATTGTCCGTTCGGCTCGTATACATGTACCAGTTCGGGCGCGCCGGCAAGTCCGGCGCAGTCCCCATACGGGAGGAATGGATATGAAGCCTTTGAACGGACGCAAGTCGGTCCGCAAGCTGCTGGCCGCCTTGCTGCTGCTGCCGCTGGCCGCCGGATGCTCGAGCCTGGGAGCGGGCAACGGGAGCGAGGCGATCGACCCGCCGCCCTCGGACGTGGAACAGACGATGCTGCAGGCGGCGGAAGGAAGCGGGACGGCGCAGGATCTAAGCGGGGCGGCGTCAAGCTCGGCGCAGAACTTAAGCGGGGCGGCGCCAAGCTCCGCACCGGGCCCTACGTCCGGCGCGGCGGATGCCGCCGCCTCGGCCGCCGGCGGAGACGCGGTGACCGTCTATCTGCTCGACCGCAACGGGTACGTGGCGCCGATGACGTTCCGCGTCGCGCCTTCCGCCGACGAGGGCGCGGCGCGCTCGCCGGAAGAGACGGCGCTCGCCTGGATGACCAAGAGCGCCAGCCTTGCCGAACAGCTGCCCTCCGGGTTCACGCCGATTTTGCCGGAGGGCACGAAGTTCAGGTCGGTGAAGGCGGACGCCAAGACCGGCACCGTCACGCTCGATTTCGCCTCGCCGTTCCCGGCGGTTCCGGCCGGCCAGGAGCGGAAGATGGTCGAGGCGCTCGTCTGGACGATGACCGAAATTCCCGGCATCGACAAGGTGGTGCTGCTCTTGGACGGCCAGCCGCTGCACGCGCTGCCGGCGTCGAAGCTTCCGCTCGCAGACGTGCTCACCCGCAACATCGGCATCAACGTGGAGAAGGCCGCGGGCACGAACGTCAGCCGCTCGATGGCCGTCACGCTCTATTTCTCGGCGCAATCGGAGGAAGGGGAAGGCTACTTCGTGCCGATCACCCGTCTGGTCGACCGGCAGCAGGACCGCCAGCGCGCGGCGCTGGAGGAGCTGATCAAGGGGCCGCTCACCGAAGACGAACTGCAGCCGGTCCTCACGTCCAACGTGACGGTCGAGGGAATCACCGAGTCGTCCGGCACGGTCAACATCGCGCTGAACGATCCGGGCTGGGAACCGGAAATGACGGTGCCGGCGGAAACGGTCCAGGCCGTCGTGCTGACGGCGACCGAGGCGACGGGCGACGCCAAGGTGCGGATTACGCTGAACGGAGACGATTCGTTCAAAGATTCGAACAATCGGACATACAGCGAGCCGGTCGAACGGCCCGTCGCGATCAACGCGTTCGCCGGCTGACGGCCGGCGGCCGGTGCAGGCTGCGGGATTGAGCTGCAAATTGCAAACTGCAAACTGCGGGCTTCGGGGCGGCGAGCCTTGCGCTTCCCCGGCCGGGGCGCCTGCAGCCGGGCGTCGTGCCGCTTGCCGCGTCTCCTTCGGGAGGCGCTTCTTTTATGGCCGGGGAGCTGCGGACGGTGCCGCACGTCTTGCACGGAGCGCAGCCGCGGGATGATTTTGCGCCGTCACTCTGGTAAAATGGGGAAGGTTTAGGCCAGAACCGAACATGCAGGAGGCTGACAAATGAGACCTGACGGAAGGCAGCCCCGCGACTTGCGGCCGCTGTCCGTAACGCTTCATCCGAATAAATACGCCGAAGGCTCCGTGCTCATCGAGACGGGCGACACGAAGGTGCTGTGCACCGCGACGGTGGACGAGAAAGTTCCTCCGTTCCTGAAGGGGCAGGGAAAAGGCTGGGTGACCGCGGAGTACGCCATGCTCCCCCGCGCGACGCTCGTCCGCAACCAGCGCGAATCGGCCAAGGGCAAGCTCGGCGGCCGGACGATGGAAATTCAGCGCCTGATCGGACGGGCGCTGCGCTCGGTCGTTCATCTCGACGCGCTCGGGGAGCGGACGATCACGCTCGATTGCGACGTGCTGCAGGCGGACGGAGGGACGCGGACGGCGTCGATCACCGGCTCGTTCGTCGCGCTGGCGCTTGCGGTCCACAAGCTGGCGGAAGCGGGCAAGTTCGCCCGCTATCCGATTGCCGACTACCTGGCCGCGGTCAGCGTCGGCGTCTTCGGCGAGGAGCCGGTGCTGGACCTGAACTACGAGGAAGATTCCAAGGCGAAGGTGGACATGAACGTGGTCATGACCGGCGGGGGAGCTTTCGTCGAGGTGCAGGGCACCGGCGAGGAATCCCCGTTCACCCGCGAGGAGATGAACGCCATGCTCGCCTTGGCGGAGGACGGAATCCGGCGTTTGATCTCGCTGCAGCGGGAAGTGCTCGGCCCGGCCGGGGCGCGGATCGGAACGGTGCTGGCATGATGCGGCCCGGCGCTACGCTGCTCGTCGCCACCCGCAACGCGGGCAAGACGCGCGAATTCCGCTCGGCGTTCGCCGCGCTCGGCGTGGAGGTCAAGGACCTGAGCGAAGTGGCCGGCGTGCCCGCAATCGAGGAGACGGCGGGCACGTTCGCCGCCAACGCTTGGATCAAGGCGAAGGCCGTGGCGGAGGCGACCGGGCTGCCGGCGCTGGCCGACGATTCGGGCCTTTGCGTCGATGCGCTCGGCGGGGCGCCGGGAGTCTATTCCGCCCGTTACGCCGGCGAAGGAGCGGGCGACGCCGCGAACAACGACAAGCTGCTGCGGGAGCTGGCCGCCCTCGGGCGGCCGCCCGAGCGAACGGTCGAGCGGGCCGGCGAGCCGCCGCTGCGCCTGCTCAGCCGGGCCTGCTTCGTCTGCTCGCTCCTCTTGTACGAGCCGGGAGCGGGCGAACGCGTCGCCGCCGAAGGCCGGGTGTGCGGCTACATCGCCGACCGCCCGCTCGGCGGCGGCGGGTTCGGCTACGACCCGCTGTTCTACCTGCCCGAATTCGGCCGGTCGATGGCGGAGCTTGCGCTCGCGGAGAAGAACGCGGTCAGCCACCGCGGCCGCGCCCTGCGGCAGCTGCTGGAGCGGCTGGGCGGCCGGCGGCCTTAAGGCGAGTCCTCCCCGCGTAAACAGCGCCGGCGCGGCTTAAGGGCTTCTAGGCGCAGCTTCCCGTTCGGCCGTCGCCTGCCCGTCCCCGCCGCGCCGCCATCTCGCCCCTCACAAGGCAAAGGCCGCCCTGCCGCCATCGTGCGGCCTCAAGGGCGGTCCCGTCCCGCGCATCAGACGATCCGGACCTTGTATTCGCGCAGCCAGTAATCGAATTGCAGCAGATAGGCGAACAACTGCGGCGCCGACATGAGCTGGCCGAACCACGGCAGGTGCGACTTGGCATCGGCGCGGGCCGCGTATTCCCGCACCTTCTCGGCGTCGATCAGCGGCAGCAGCGGCGAGGTGCGGTCGTCCAGCCGCTCGAGCAGGCGGCTGCGGACAGCGTTCAGGTAGGCGGGATTGTGCGTTTTCGGATACGGGCTTTTTTTGCGATAGAGCACTTCCTCGGGCAGAACGCCGCGCAGCGCCTTGCGCAGGATGCCTTTTTCGCGGCCGCCCGCCATCTTCAGCTCCCACGGAATGTTGAACACATATTCGACGAGACGGTGGTCGCAGAACGGCACGCGCACCTCCAGCCCGTTTGCCATGCTCATCCGGTCCTTGCGGTCGAGCAACGTCGGCATGAAGCGGGTGATGTTGAGGTAGCTCATCCGCCGCATTCGGCGGGCCGCTTCGTCCTCCCCCGCCAGCGCCGGCACTTCGGCCACCGCCTGCGCGTAGCGGTCGGCCAAGTAGTCGCGGGCCCGAGTCAGCCTCCGGATCTCGCGCGACATGACGCTCTCCCGCAGTTCGGGCGCGAGCGACCACGGGAACGTGCCGGCTTCCAGCGCCTCGCGGCGATGGAACCACGGGTAGCCGCCGAACACTTCGTCCGCCGCTTCGCCGGAGACGGCGACCGTCGCTCCCCGCTTGATCTCCCGGCAGAACAGCAGCAGCGAGGCGTCGATGTCGGCCATGCCCGGCGAGTCTTTCGCCCGCACCGCGTCGAACAGCGCCTCGACGAGCTCGGGCGTATCGAACTGGACCGCATGGTGGTCCGTGCCCAAATATTCGTTCATCCGGCGAATCCACGGCGCATCCGGGTTCGGCTGAAAGTCGTGGGCGGTAAAATATTTGTCGTTGTCGACGTAATCGACCGAATACGTGCTCACCCGCCCTTGCCCGCTCTGCGCGTAATGCCGCACGGCGAGCGATGTGAGGGCGCTGGAATCGAGCCCGCCCGACAGCAGCGTGCACACGGGCACGTCGGAGACGAGCTGCCGGGCGACGGTGTCGGCGAGCAGCTCGCGCACTTTCTCGGCCGTCGCCTCCTCGTCGTCCTCATGCGGGCGGCTCTCCAGCCGCCAATAGGCGGCAATGCGGCACCCGTCGCGGTCGTACGTGAGCGTGTGCCCGGGCTTCAGCTCCGCCATGCCGCGCCAGATGCCGTGGCCGGGCGTGCGCGCCGGCCCGATGACGAGCAGCTCCGCCAGCCCCTCGGCATCGATCTCCGGCGGAACGTCGGGATGGGCGAGGATCGCCTTCGGCTCCGAGCCGAACAGCAGCCGCCCTTCTTCGAGGCGATAGAAGAGCGGCTTGACGCCGAGCCGGTCTCTGGCCATGAACAGCCGCTGCGCCTCGGTCTCCCAGATCGCAAAGGCGAAGATGCCGTTGAGCCGGTCCACGCATGCGGGTCCCCATTCCACAAAGGAGAGCAGCAGCACTTCCGTGTCGCATGTCGTCCGAAAGCGATGCCCGAGCCGCTCCAATTCGCTTCGCAGCTCGGGAGCGTTATACAGCTCCCCGTTATAAACGATAACAGCCTCGGCTGCGCTGGCCGCCCGAGCCGGCCGAACCATCGGCTGCGCCCCGTTGACCGGATCGATCACGCTGAGCCGGCGATGCCCCAGCGCGCAGCTGCGTGACAGCCACGTTCCGCCGGCGTCCGGTCCGCGCGGCGAGAGCGTTTCGGTCATCTTTTCCAACACGTCGGCCTTAAAAGTCAGATCGGTTCGCCAATCCACCCAGCCGGTTAATCCGCACATCGCAATACCTCCTTGACGACGGGTTCCTTCGGACAGCGCCGAGACGAAAGCCGTCGGTTTCGTGCCAGCCGATAAACGTTCTAGGATTCACCATATTCCGCAGGAGCCGTTTTTGACTCACCCGCAGGAAAAAGAACGGCGCCGCCGGGGCGGCAAGCGCTTCCGACATAACTCGGCCGGGGCCGGGAAACATTACGGTTGCGGCTTTTAAGTCTTTGCGGGGGCGCCGCGAAGGAGGCCTAAAGGAACGCGATGATATCGATTCGGGGAGCGTCGTTTCGCCGGGTACTGGAGCAGGACGGCGGCCGCTACGCCGAAGTCGCGGTGGCGACGGAAGACAGCAGCTACCCGCGCCTGCTCGCGCATTTTCGCAAGGAAGGCGGCGGACGCTACCAACTCATCAAAGTTTTGCTTCCGCCTGCGGAGGAAGCGGCGCCGGGCCGCTCCAGCCACGCGGAGGACGTGACGTTTCTGCTGTTTGCGGGACCGAACCGGGGAGGCACGGAAGACCGCGCCGGATTCGGCCGCCGTGTGCTGGAACAGGGCGACGTTCGAAGCGAGCTCGACCGCCATCTGAATGAGGAAGCCTGAGGAAGCGGGAAGGAGGAAACCACGGTGGCCAAAAAACGCAAGAAAAACAAAGGCAACGAGTACGCCGAACGCGGGGAAGAGTACGCCGAGCGGACGATCAAGCTGAGCCGGAGCGAACCGCATCCGGCTCAGAACGCCCCCGCCACGCCGCACAACCGCTGAGCCGGGCGGCCGGGCCGCGGCGGCGGGCGCGGGCCCCTGCCGGCGGACCGGGCGCCGGGCAGCGCGCCGGTCGCGCGGGGCGCGCCGGATGCGCGGCGGACGCCCAGCCGGCGTCCGGCTCGTCGGCCCGGCCTCCCGCCTCCCCGCCGGAAGGCGGCTGCGGGCAAGCCGCCCGCGCCCGCTTGCCGGACGATCGCGCATCAGGCAGCGGCACGGGCCGGAGAAACCGATCGATCGGGCGCGACGGAGCTTCCAACAAAAAAAAACCGCCTCGGACAGGCGGCGGAAAATAAGCGTAATAATGGCGTCCCAGGAGGGATTCGAACCCCCGACCGCACGCTTAGAAGGCGTGTGCTCTATCCAGCTGAGCTATTGGGACGCAGCTTGATTATATTAACACAAAACGGCGGTTAGACTCAAGACTTCTTGTGCGGAAAATCGGCGGCAGGCCCGTACAAATCGGCGCCCCGGTTCGCCGGTAACTTTCCCGTTACATATGGAAGAAAAAAAAGGACAAGGCCGGAGGATGCGCCCGGAAGCGCGCCCTTTTGCGTTCGGACACGATTCGCTTGAACAAGAACGTATGTTCTGATAAAATGGACATGTCAGGGAAACGTTTCTGCGGATCGGGGAGAGCGGGGAACCGTCCGGCTTCGGCCGGCGGGTGCCGCAAGGGCGGCGATCGCCCGGATGGCCGGACCGGCCAATCAAAAAGGAAGTCCCGTCGGGACTTCCTCTGGTGTCGATATCCTGGAGCGGGTGAAGGGAATCGAACCCTCGCCTCAAGCTTGGGAAGCTGGCGTTCTACCATTGAACTACACCCGCATAGCGAAGCAATAGAATGATAGCACGCCGCGGCCGGAAAATCAACCGTTTCCCGGCCGATTCGCCAGCCTTGTTTTCGTCCGCTCCGGTCGGCCTGGCGAGGGGCGACGCGTCGGCGGCGGGCTGCGCCTTTTTCCACTTTTGGCCTGGTACATGGTATAATGCGGGTGAATCGGCCGCCGACCAAGCCTTGCCGCCGACAGGAAGGGGTTCGCTGGATGCAGGATTTCACGAAGGACAATTTGGTCTTGTTTCCCAAGACGTTGGATTATTATCAGATCCAGCTGACCCGCATGCTAGAGACCGAACGGTACGGAGAAGCCAAGGGGCTGCTGGCTTTTCTGCTGCATTGCGGCGGTGAGGCGGAACGGCACCATACGGAATGGCAAGCGCTGCTCGGCTGGCTGAACGCCGCATTTCCCGAGGCCGAGCCGGGCAGCTTCGAGGAGGGAATTCCGGAAGAAGAGGACGAGGAGGCGGAGGACCGGCTGCGGCAGCGGCTGCAAGACAAGTCGGGGCAGGACGCCGGCTTCGTCCCCAAGCTGCTCGCGAAGCTGGAGGAGACGGACGATCCCGAGCAGCAGCTTCTGGCGCTCGGCCAACTGTTCTATTTGGCCCACCCGGAAGTGGAGGGCCGGCTTCGCCGTTGGCTGGCGGAAGGCGAACACCATCCCGCCGTGCAGTTCCGGGCGCTGCAGGTGCTTCGCCGGCAGGGAGCGGAAGGGCCGGTCGCCTTCCGGCGCGGCGGCGAGCTGCTCAGCGTCGACGCGGAGACGACGCCGGAAGACTTCGAAGATTTCCCGTCCCCCGTCCGCCAGGTTCTCGAACGGGTGCGTCAGGCGGCGGAGGTGTCCGACCCGACGCTCTCCTATTTTGCCGAGGAGCTGTGGAAGGAATGCGTCCAGGCGGCGTACGGAACGCCCGTTTACGGCCGAATGACGGAAGACGACGACGGGGCGGCCGATATTTGGGCGGCTGCGCTGCACCAATTCCTGGTCGAGAAGCTGCACGGTCCGCGCAGCGACGAGGAACTGCGCGAGCAGTACGGCATTACGGGCGACTTGCGCTTCCGCTACGAGCAGTCGCTTCGCTGGCTGCGCCAATATGCGGGCGAGTTTCGTCCCGAAGACTGAACCTGTCGCGCGGGAAGAAGATCCGGCCGCGCAAGGCCGGACAGACGCGGCGAGCCGCGCGGCGCAGGAGCCAAACTCTTGAAAACAACCCCAGGGTTGTTTATAATGGAATGGTTTATGTTAAGCGGCCGGACTCATGCGGCAAGCTGCTTCGGAGGGGAATTGCAAATGTTGAAAGCAAGCTGGGAAAAGATAGAAAAGAACGTCGGCCTCCTCGAGGTGGAGATCGAGGAGCAACAAGTCGCGGAAGCGCTTGACAAGGCGTTCCGCAAGGTTGTCCGTAAAGTGAACGTGCCGGGCTTCCGGAAGGGCAAGGTGCCGCGCAAAATTTTCGAAGCCCGCTTCGGCGTCGAAAGCCTGTACCAGGACGCCATCGACATTTTGCTGCCCGGCGCCTACAGCGATGCGGTGGAACAAACCGGAATCACGCCGGTGGACCGACCGGACGTCGACATCGAGCAGTTCGCCAAGGGACAGCCGTTCAAATTCAAGGCCAAAGTAACGGTAAAGCCGGAAGTGAAGCTGGGCGAATACAAGGGGTTGGAAGTTCCGGCTCAAAGCACGGAAGTGTCCGACGAAGACGTGAACGCCGAGCTGGAGCGCCTGCAGCAGCGCCATGCCGAGCTGGTCGTCGTGGATGAAGGCCCGGCCCAGCAGGGCGACATCGTCATCATCGATTTCGAAGGCTTGCTGGACGGCGAACCGTTCGAAGGCGGCAAGGCGGAGCGCTATTCGCTGGAGCTCGGCTCCGGTTCGTTCATCCCGGGCTTCGAGGATCAAGTCGTCGGCTTGAACATTGCGGAGGAGAAGGATATTCACGTGACGTTCCCCGAGAACTATCACGTGAACGATTTGGCAGGCAAGCCGGTCGTCTTCAAGGTGAAGCTGCACGAGATCAAGCGCAAGAACTTGCCGGCGCTGGACGACGAGTTCGCCAAGGATGTCAGCGAATTCGAGACGCTGGACGAATATAAGGCGGATTTGAAGGCCAAGCTGAAGGAGCGCAAGGAAAAAGAAGCCGAAGCGGCCCGCGAGACGGCGGTCATCGACAAGGCCGCGGCCAACGCCGAGGTCGACATTCCGGAAGTGATGATCGCGAGCGAAGTCGACAGCATGCTGCGCGATTTCGAGAACCGCCTCGGTTCCCAGGGAATGACTCTCGAGCTTTATTACCAGTTCAGCGGACAGGACGAAGCGGCGCTGAAAGCGCAGATGCGCGCCGACGCCGAGAAGCGGGTTCGCAACAACCTGGTGCTCGAGGCGATCGCCAACGCCGAGAACCTGGAAGCGACCGACGAGGATCTTGAGGAAGAGCTGAACAATCTCGCCAAGATTTACAACCGCAAGGCGGACGAGCTTCGCGAAATTTTCACTTCCAACGGATACTTGAACACGCTCAAGGCCGATCTCAAAGTGCGCAAAGCGGTCAAGTTCATCGTGGAGCAGAGCAAGGCCGCTTGAAGCGCCCGCCGGAAGGCAGAACCGAAATAACGAAAGGCACGTGCTTCGCTGCGTGCCTTCTTTTTCACCCTACATATCCGCTCCGTACAAAGCGGCGCTTGCGGAGCACCCGTCAACATGACATTGAACTTCGAACGTGTTAGAATATTACCGATGTTTGAAATGTCGCATTCTAAGCCCATTGAAGAAAAGGGGTTGGATTCCATGAACTTGGTACCGATCGTCGTCGAACAGACGAATCGAGGAGAACGCTCTTACGATATCTACTCCCGTCTGCTCAAGGACCGGATCATCTTTCTCGGCAGCGCCATTGATGACGATGTGGCCAATTCCATCATCGCCCAACTGCTTTTCTTGGCGGCGGATGATCCGGAGAAAGACATCAGCCTGTACATCAACTCGCCCGGCGGTTCAGTAACGGCGGGAATGGGAATATATGATACCATGCAGTTCATCAAGCCGGACGTCAGCACGATCTGCGTCGGCATGGCTGCCAGCATGGGGTCTCTGCTCTTGACCGCAGGCGCTAAGGGCAAACGTTTCGCTCTGCCGAACAGCGAAATCATGATTCACCAGCCGCTCGGCGGCGTCAGGGGGCAGGCGGCGGACATCAAAATTCATGCCGACTGGATTCTGAAGACCAAAGAGAAGCTGAACAAGATCTATGTGGAGCGGACCGGTCAACCGTACGACAAGATCGAGCGCGACACCGACCGCGACAATTTCATGACCGCGGAGGAAGCTTGCGCCTACGGGCTTATCGACAAAGTGATCGCCTCCCCCATCAACGGTTAAAGGAGTGATTCCATGTTTAAGTTCAACGACGAGAAAGGCCAGTTGAAATGCTCGTTCTGCGGCAAATCGCAGGACCAAGTACGGAAATTGGTCGCCGGTCCCGGCGTGTATATATGCGACGAGTGCATCGAGCTTTGCACGGAGATTGTCGAGGAGGAACTGGGCCACGAGGAAGAACTGGATCTGAAGGAAATTCCGAAGCCCAAGGATATCCGCAACATTCTCGACCAGTACGTCATCGGCCAGGACCAGGCGAAGAAGTCGCTGGCCGTCGCCGTCTATAACCACTACAAGCGGATCAACTCGCAGAGCAAGATCGAGGACGTCGAGCTGCAGAAGAGCAACATTCTGCTCGTGGGCCCGACCGGCTCCGGCAAGACGTTGCTGGCGCAAACGATGGCCAAGATTTTGAACGTTCCGTTCGCGATCGCCGACGCCACTTCCCTGACCGAAGCGGGGTATGTGGGCGAAGACGTCGAGAACATCCTGCTCAAGCTCATTCAAGCCGCCGACTATGACGTCGAGAAGGCGGAGCGCGGCATTATCTACATCGACGAGATCGACAAGGTGGCCCGCAAGTCCGAGAACCCGTCGATTACGCGCGACGTTTCCGGCGAAGGCGTGCAGCAGGCGCTGCTCAAGATTTTGGAGGGCACGGTCGCTTCGGTTCCGCCGCAAGGCGGGCGCAAGCATCCGCATCAGGAGTTCATTCAGATCGACACGACGAACATCCTGTTCGTGTGCGGCGGTGCGTTCGACGGCCTGGAGCAGATCATCAAGCGCCGCATCGGCAAGAAGGTGATCGGCTTCAACGCCGCGGTCGACGGCCAGAAGGAGCTGAAGCCGGGCGAATATTTGTCGCTCGTGCAGCCGGAAGACTTGCTGAAGTTCGGGCTCATTCCCGAGTTCGTCGGCCGTCTGCCGGTCATCTCCGCGCTGGAGCCGCTCGACGAGCCGGCGCTCGTCCGCATTCTGGCCGAGCCGAAGAACGCGCTCGTCAAGCAGTATCAGAAGCTGCTGGAGATGGACAACGTCAAGCTGGAATTCGAGCAGGGAGCGCTGGAAGCGATCGCCCGCGAGGCGATCAAGCGCAACACCGGCGCCCGCGGCCTGCGGGCGATCATCGAGGGCATCATGCTGGAAGTGATGTACGAGGTGCCGTCGCGCGACGACGTGACGACCTGCGTCATCACCGAGAGCGTCGTTCGGGATAAGCTCGTGCCCGAATTGACGACGAAGAAAGGCAAGAAAAAAGAGGAAAGCGCGTAAGAAGGAACCGGCGGCCGGCCGGAACCGGACGACCGCTTGCGGCCCGGCCGGCTGAGGGAGGAGCGGCGTTCGCCTCCGTCCCGCCGGGCCGGCTTTTTCCGACGACGGGAATAACTGCGTCAAGGCGCCGTCGCTTCGGCAACTCGGCCGGTTCCACCTGTTTTCGCCGCGCGAAAGCCGGGTGGATTCGGCATTTATGGGGAGATCGAGCCAAATGTATTTGCGCACGGACACCGTACCGGTCAAAGTGGGAAACCTGACGATCGGCGGAAACAATCAGGTGTTGCTGCAGAGCATGTGCACGACGAAGACGGCCGACGTCGCCGCCACGGTCGCCGAGATCAAGCGGCTGGAAGAAGCGGGTTGTCAGCTCGTTCGGGTTACGGTAAACAACAAGGAAGCGGCGGAAGCGATCAAGGAGATCAAGCGCCAGATCAACATTCCGTTGGTGGCCGATATTCACTTCGATTACCGGCTGGCGTTGCTGGCGATCGAGAACGGCATCGACAAGGTGCGCATCAATCCGGGCAACATCGGCCGCCGCGAGAAGGTCGAAGCGGTGGTCAAAGCGTGCAAGGAGAGAGGCATACCGATCCGCATCGGCGTCAACGCCGGCTCGCTGGAGCATCATCTGCTCGAGAAGTATGGCTATCCGACGCCGGAAGCGATGGTCGAGAGCGCTCTGTACCATATCGGCATTTTGGAAGAGCTCGATTTTCACGATATTATCGTCTCTCTTAAAGCTTCCGACGTGCCGATGGCGATCGCCGCCTACACGAAGGCGGCGGAAGCGATCCGATATCCGCTGCACCTGGGAATTACCGAGGCGGGAACGTTGTTCTCCGGCACGGTCAAGAGCTCGGCCGGGCTCGGGGTGCTGCTCAACATGGGCATCGGCAACACGATGCGCATTTCGCTCAGCGCCGATCCGGTCGAAGAGATCAAAGTCGCCCGCGAGCTGCTCAAGACGTTCGGCCTGATCAGCGACGCGCCGACGCTCGTCTCTTGCCCGACGTGCGGCCGGCTGGACTTCGACCTGTTCGCCGTGGCCAACGAAGTCGAAGACTATCTGTCCAAGCTGAAGGTCCCGATCAAAGTGTCCGTGCTCGGCTGCGCGGTCAACGGTCCCGGCGAAGCCAGGGAAGCGGACATCGGCATTGCGGGCGCCCGCGGCGAAGGCATGCTGTTCCGTTACGGGGAGATCGTCCGCAAAATTCCGGAGGCCGAACTCGTCACGGAACTGAAGAAGGAGATCGACGAGATCGTCAAAGTTTACAACGAGACGGGCGTCATTCCGGGACGCAAGCACTGAGCGCCATACGCATGCGGAGCGGTAACGATCAGCGGAATCGGCGGAACGGACGAAACAAGGCAATCCGCGAATACGAATCCGGTCAAGGCACTCGATACGGGTGCCTTTTTGCTTTGCCGCGCGCCTGGCCAAGCCGGAGATCAAGCCATGGAAAAAGTTCATTTACAAACCGACCATCGGTCTGTTATGATGTAGGCACCAGAAAGTTACCGCGAGGAGACACGACGCCGTGAAACGGGAAATGAAGCGCGAACAGACGCTGCGAAAGTTGATGGAAGCCTGTCGGGATTTGATCCGGGAGAAGGGTTGTGTTCAGACGACGATGAACGACATTATGGAGCGCTCCGGCCTGTCCAAAGGGGCGATCTTCCATTATGTGAACAGCAAAGACGAACTGTTGGGCATGGTGCTGCAGTCGCGGACGGAGGAGACGGACCGGCGCTTCAACGAAGCGGTCGGCCGCAGGCCCGATTTCCAGGGACCGATGAGCGCGATCGCGGCCGGATTTCCGGAGCTGACCGACCCGGAAGACGTATCGAACCGGATTTTCCGATACTTGCTGGGCCGAAGCGAAGAGCCGGGAGTGGGAGAAATTTTGGCCCGTTACTATGAACATTCGATCCGGAAGTCGGCGGCCTGGATTGAGGAAGGGAGGCGGCACGGGGTCATTCCCGACGCGGTGGATCCGAACAAGACGGGAGAGATGTTCGTGATTCTCTCTCTCGGTATGCGATTGCGAAGCGGCATACAAGGGGTGCCGAGCTCCTTGACGGCTCGGGATATGGAGGAATGGATCGTTCGGACGCTTTCCGCGCCGGATCGAGCCGGTGCGATTCCTGAAGAAGGGGGAGACACACGATGAACGGATGGTTGGTGCTGCATGTGCTTGGTGCGATTTTGTTCGTCGGCAACATCGTCACGGCCGCATTCTGGAAAATGGCGGCGGATCGAAGCGGCCACCCGGCGATCGTGCATCAGGCGGCCTGGAACGTGATGAGGGCCGATAGGGTTTTTACGGTGCCGGGCTTGGCGCTCCTCATCGTCTCGGGCTCGGTTCTGGCCGTCAAGGCCGGGTACTCGCTGAACGGCTTGAACTGGCTGACGCTGTCGCTTGCGCTGCTCGGCGTCACCGCGGTCCTATGGCTGAAGCTGCTGATTCCGCTGCAGAGGAAGATGATTCGGCTCAGCGCGGAAGCGGTCCGGGCGGGAACGGTGCCCGCCGCTTACCGACGCGCGTCCGTGCGGTGGGCGATGTTCGGAACGCCGGCCACGCTGTTGCCTGTCGTCATTCTGTATCTGATGATCGCCAAGTCGAATATCGGGTGAGGTGATGCTGCTGTGGTTCCTTTTCTGGCGCTGATCGTATCGTTTGCCGCGTTCCGGCTCGCCGGATGGGCGGGCGTGGAATGGCTGGACGGCTGGGGTGACGCCTTGCGTCCGGCGGTCGCGCTGATGTTCCTGATCACGGCGTCCGCCCATTGGGGCAGCAAGCGGGCGGATCTGATCCGGATGGTTCCTCCTTCCTTGCCGAACTCCGGCTTCCTTGTCACGCTGACCGGAGGGCTGGAGATCGCCGGAGCCGTCGGCCTGTTGCTTCCGGGCCGGCTGCCCGAATTGGCCGCCGCCGGCTTGTTCGTGATGCTGATCGCCATGTTCCCGGCCAACGTGAGCGCGGCCCGCCGGGGCCTGACGTTGGCCGGGAGACCGGTAACGCCGATCTTTCCGCGCACGCTGATGCAAATCGCGTTTCTGGCCGCGACGGCAGCGGCCGGGCTGATCTGAAGACGCTGAAGCGCAAGTTCTCTCTTAAGTCATGACTAGATTTTCCGGGATTCGGGCAAACTGACAAGTAAATGTCCGGATGCCGGATTTTTTGCGCCTCCGGGCTTGCGCCCTCCAAAGTTCGGCGTTCCCCGGCATGGAAGGACGCAAGGTACGGAAAGGATGGGGATAGCATGACGTTAAGCTCGCTCTTGATGCTTGTTCAAGTATTTTTTGCGGTCGTGATCGGCGTTTATTTCTGGAACCTGCTGCGCAACCAGAAGACGAACCGGACCGCCGTCGACCGCGAGTCGCGGAAGGAGATGGACAAGCTGCGCAAGCTGCGGTCGATCTCGCTGACGAAGCCGCTGTCCGAGCGGACCCGGCCGGTCTCGATGGCCGACATCGTCGGGCAGAAGGAAGGGCTGCGGGCGCTGAAGGCGGCGCTGTGCAGCGGCAATCCGCAGCACGTGATCGTGTACGGGCCTCCCGGCGTCGGCAAGACGGCGGCGGCGCGCGTCATCCTGGAGGAAGCGAAAAAAAATCCGGCCTCTCCGTTCCGGCTCGACGCCAAGTTCACGGAAATCGACGCGACGACGGCGCGGTTCGACGAGCGGGGGATCGCCGACCCGCTGATCGGCTCGGTGCACGATCCGATCTATCAGGGCGCCGGGGCGATGGGCGTCGCCGGCATTCCCCAGCCGAAGCCGGGCGCGGTGACGAAGGCGCACGGGGGCATCCTGTTTATCGACGAGATCGGCGAACTACATCCCATCCAACTGAACAAGCTGCTGAAGGTGCTGGAGGACCGCAAAGTTTTCCTGGAGAGCGCCTATTACCATGCGGAAGACCCGAACATTCCGCTGTACATTCACGACATCTTCCAGAACGGGCTTCCGGCCGACTTCCGGCTGGTCGGCGCGACGACGCGGTCGCCAAGCGAGCTTCCGGCGGCGCTGCGCAGCCGGTGCATGGAAATTTACTTCCGCCCGCTGCTCCCGGACGAGATCGGCCGGATCGCCGAGAACGCGATCGCCAAGATCGGCTTCCCGCCGCAGCCGGACGCCGTCGAAGTGGTGAAGCGGTACGCGACGAACGGCCGCGAGGCGGTCAACATGATTCAGCTGGCCGCCGGGCTGGCGCTGTCGGAAAACCGGCAGTCGCTGTCGGCCGCCGACGTGGAATGGGTCGCCAGCAGCAGCCAGCTGCCGCCGCGCCCGGACCGCAAAATTCCGGCCGAACCGAAGGTCGGGCTCGTCAACGGGCTCGCCGTGTACGGTCCGAGCATGGGCGCGCTGCTGGAAATCGAGGTGACCGCGATCCCGGCGGCGGTCGGCAAAGGCTCGTTCACGATCACCGGGGTCGTGGAGGAAGAGGAGCTCGGCGGCGGGCAGCGGACGCTGCGGCGCAAGAGCATGGCCAAAGGGTCGGTCGACAACGTGCTGACGGTGCTGCGCCGCTGCGGGCTGCATCCCGAGCACTTCGACCTGCACATCAACTTCCCCGGCGGAACGCCGGTGGACGGCCCTTCCGCCGGGGTCGCCATGGCGGTCGCCATCGCCTCGGCGATCACGAACCGGCCGGTCGACAACAAGATCGCGCTGACCGGCGAAATCAGCATCCACGGCCGGGTGAAGCCGGTCGGCGGCGTCGTGGCCAAGGTCGAGGCCGCCTTCCAGGCCGGAGCCGAGACGGTCATCATTCCGAAGGAGAACTGGCAGGCGATCTTCGAAGGGCTCGAAGGCGTATCCGTCATCCCGGTCGAGACGATCGACGAAGTGTTCCTGCGCATATTCGGCGAGCAGCTGACGGAGCAGCGGGACAAGGAGGTGGCCGAACGCGCGGCGGCCGAACCGTTCCCCGCCGCGGCGCCGGTGTCCGTCCTTCACGCCGGTTCGGCCAAAGCGCAAGCCGCCCCCGCCGCCTATCCGAGGGACGGCGGCCACCCGGCATCGAACGCCGGCGCGCCGCTGCCGGGCTGACCGTCCTCGGGGCCGCCCCCATAAACCGCTGCCGCAAGCGAAGAGCCGTCCTGACGGGCGGCTTGTTTCGTTTTCTGGGGGACAACGGCGAGCGCCAGGCATGAACCGAAGGAGAACCGGCCGGAAGAGGAGCCGAGCGGAGAACGGAAGAATCGGACGGAATATCGGACGAAAGTACCGGACGGAGCGTCGGAAGCGAACCGGGCGGAAGAGAGCCGGATAAGAGCCGGCGGGAGGAAGGAGGCTGTCCGCACCCGCTTGCGCGGGGCGTTTCCCAATTGTGTCCATTTTGCGGCGGCGGGTAACATTTGTTACAATATCCGAAGGAAACGAAAGGCCCAACGCCAATACATCGATGGAGGTGCCGGATCATGGGCTCGAATAAAGCCAAAAGCCGTTCCCTGCCCTTGCTGCCCTTGAGAGGGCTCCTGGTCTATCCCAGCATGGTGCTGCATCTGGACGTCGGGCGGGAGAAGTCGGTCAAAGCGCTGGAACAGTGCATGGTCGACGACCACATGATCCTGCTCTGCTCACAGTCGGAGGTCAACATCGAGGAGCCGACCCAGGAGGACATCTACCGCGTCGGCACGATTGCGAAAGTTCGCCAAATGCTGAAACTTCCGAACGGAACGATCCGCGTCCTCGTCGAAGGGGTCGTCCGCGCGGAGATCGAACAATATTTGCCCAACGATTCCTTCTACGAGGTCGTGGCCCGCGAACTGCCGGACCAGATGAGCGGCGATTCGGAGCTTGACGCGCTCATGCGTGCCGTCCTCAGCCAGTTCGAGCACTACATCAATCTGTCCAAGAAGGTGACGCCCGAGACGCTGGCGGCCGTCGCCGACATTGAAGAGCCGGGGCGTCTGGCCGACGTCATCACCAGCCACCTGTCGCTCAAGATCAAGGACAAGCAAGAGATTCTCGAGACGACCGACGTCCGCGTGCGGCTGGAGAAGCTGCTCGACTTCCTGAACAACGAGCGCGAGGTGCTGGAGCTCGAGCGCAAGATCAGCCAGCGCGTCAAGAAGCAGATGGAGAAGACGCAGAAGGAGTACTACCTTCGCGAGCAGATGAAGGCGATCCAGAAGGAGCTCGGCGAGAAGGAAGGGCGCGCCGGCGAAGTGGAAGAGTTGCGCCAGCAACTGGCCGAAGCCAAGCTGCCCGAGAAGATCGCTTCCAAGGTCGAGAAGGAGATCGACCGGCTCGAGAAGATGCCGGCTTCCTCGGCGGAGGGCTCCGTCATCCGCACGTACGTCGAGTGGGTGCTGTCGCTCCCGTGGAACAAGGAGACGGAGGACCACCTCGACCTCAAGCGGGCGGAGGAACTGCTGGAGGAAGAGCACTACGGTCTGGAAAAGCCGAAGGAGCGCGTGCTCGAATATTTGGCGGTGCAGCAGCTCGTCAAGAAGCTCAAGGGTCCGATTCTGTGCTTCGTTGGACCGCCCGGCGTCGGCAAGACGTCGCTCGGCCGCTCCGTCGCCAAGTCGCTCGGCCGCGAATTCGTGCGCGTGTCGCTGGGCGGCGTCCGCGACGAGGCCGAAATTCGCGGCCATCGCCGCACGTACGTCGGCGCGATGCCCGGCCGGATCATTCAGGGCATCCGCAACGCCGGCACGCTCAACCCGGTGTTTCTGCTCGACGAGATCGACAAGATGGCGATGGACTTCCGCGGCGACCCGGCGTCGGCCTTGCTCGAAGTGCTGGATCCGGAACAGAACGCCGCGTTCAGCGACCACTACATCGAGATGCCGTTCGACCTGTCGAAGGTGATGTTCATCACGACGGCCAACGCCGTGCACCAGATTCCGCGGCCGCTGCTCGACCGGATGGAAGTGCTGTACATTCCGGGCTACACGGAGCTGGAGAAGCTGGAGATCGCCCGCAAGCATCTGCTGCCGAAGCAGATGCGCGACCACGGCCTCGCCGAAGGGCGGATCGCCATTGGAGACGGGACGCTCCTGCAGCTCATTCGCGGCTACACGAGAGAATCGGGCGTGCGCAACCTCGAGCAGCAGCTCGCCGCCATTTGCCGCAAGGCGGCCCGGCGGATCGTCGCCGATGCGGACGCGGCGCCGATCGAAGTCGGCGAAGAGCTGCTGAAGGAATGGCTCGGGCCGGCCAAGTTCCGCTACGGCATGGCCGAACTGGAAGACCAGGTCGGAGCGGTGACCGGCCTCGCCTGGACCGAAGTGGGCGGCGATACGCTCGTCATCGAAGTGACCGTCATGCCCGGCAGCGGCAAGCTGACGCTCACCGGCAAGCTGGGCGACGTCATGAAGGAGTCGGCGCAAGCCGCCTTCAGCTACATTCGCAGCCGCGCCAAGGAATGGGGAATCGATCCTTCCTTCCATGAGAAAAACGACATTCATATCCATATTCCCGAAGGCGCGATTCCGAAGGACGGCCCGTCCGCGGGGATCACGATGGCGACCGCCCTCGTGTCGGCGCTGACCGGCCTCCGCGTCAACCGCGAAGTGGCGATGACCGGCGAAATTACGCTGCGCGGCCGCGTGCTGCCGATCGGCGGGCTGAAGGAGAAGTCGCTCGCCGCGCATCGGGCCGGCATCAAGAAGGTGCTTATTCCGAAGGACAACGAACGGGATTTGCGCGACGTGCCGGACAGCATCCGGGAAGAGATGACGTTCGTGCCGGTGTCCGGCATGGACGAGGTGCTCCGGCACGCCCTGTCCGATCCGCTGCCGACGAAGGTGCCGGAAGAGGAAGAGGCTTCCTTCGAACCGCAGGCGATCGCGCCGCCTGCCGGCAGCAATCAGGAGAACGTTCCGCCGCTCGGGACGCATTGACGGGAGATACGGCGAAGCGATGATCATCCAAACGAGCGAATTCGTGATCGGGGCGGTCGGTCCGCAGCAGTATCCGGATGACGGGCTGCCGGAGGTGGCGCTCGCGGGGCGGTCCAACGTCGGCAAGTCGTCTCTGATCAACCGGCTGCTGCTGCGCAAGAACTTGGCCCGAACGAGCTCGCAGCCGGGCAAGACGCAGCAGCTCAACTATTACCGGGTCAACCAGGACCTGTTCTTCGTGGACGTTCCCGGCTACGGCTACGCCAAAGTGTCGAAGGCGGAAAGGGAAGCCTGGGGCCGGATGATCGAGTCGTATTTGCGCAACCGGAAGACGCTGCGCCTTGTGCTGCTGCTCGTCGACGCGCGACATCCGCCCACCGCCCTCGACCGCTCCATGTACGATTGGCTGTCCCACTACCGCATCCCGCTCTGCGTCGTGGCCACCAAGGCCGACAAGATCGGCCGCAGCCGGCAGCCCATGCACGCCAAACAAGTGAGAGAGACGCTCGGCATGTCCCGCTCGCAGCCGCTCGTCCTGTTTTCCGCGGAGACGGGGCAAGGAAGGGAAGAATTATGGAGCTTGATCGAGCAAGCGGCCGATTTGGCCGCGAAGTCCCCCTCCAAGCCGCAGAATGCCCCGCAGGAAAGCGAGGATAACGGGTAAAAGCCGGAGAAGATTGCGGGAGGATTCGTTTTTTACGAGTATATCCGTAAAAATCGCGGTTCGGCGCTCGGCGGCGGGTTCCGAATTATCGTATAATAAAGAGGAACCCGAAACGCAGTCACCTTTGTTAGCAAAATGGAATTGAGGAGATTTCTATGGCTGAGCGAGTAGCCACGGAGTATGTCAATGCCCAATTGACCGTGACGGAAGCCGAAATGCCGCTCCTACTCTCAATGTGCGAGACGCATCAGCTACGTCAGCAAGTGTTCGTTCTGGATAACGGAAATCACGAGGTCGTGTTGGAGGACCTGGGAGGCGGCGAAGCGATTCGCCTGACGTTCGAGCGCGACGGCCGGGATTACCGCTGCGCGCTGACTTGCCGGGTCGTGAAGCCGAATTTGACCAACGCGTTGCGCAAGCTCGTGGCGACCTTCAAGGGAGACGCGGTGGTCAACCGGATTTATCCGAGTTTTACGATGGTTTATCACTACTTGCAGGGCAAAGTGATTCGCATCGTCGAGAGCAAGAACGGCGAGCTGCGAACCGTGTTCGAGCATCGCGATACGCTCGGCTGGCTGGAGGCGCAATTCAAGCGCCGGGCCGTCGAGGAGGAGATCGGCATCTTGCGGGCGGCCGTCAACGAATGGCTCGACAAGCGGAACCGCGCCGAGTCCGCCGCCGAAATCGCCGAGATCGACGAACGGCTCAGAGCCCATAGCCGCCTTCTGTTCGCCTTGGAAGCCTGAACCGCCGGTCTGCCTCGCGAAAGCCTTGCCGCACTGAATGCGGCGGGCTTTTTTTGTTTTCGATCGCCCCGCTTCGAGCCCCAACACCATATTTTTCCGAAAAGTGGGCAACTTTTTCCTCCGACTTTCGTCTAAACATGGGAATTCATACATATTCTCGGGGGTGTTTCGGTTTTGAGCAAGCGATGGATGTTGCTTACGGTTCCGCTTGCGGGAGCGGCCGTTCTGGGCGGATGCGCCGGAAGCGGAAACGAGGGCGGAGGCCTGAAGCCGCTCGGGAAGGACGACCAGGCGACGATCAAGGTGATGTACTACGACGACAACGCCTTCTTCCAAGAATACGGCGCGTTGTTCCTCAGCAAGTTCCCCAACATCGACGTGCAGGTTGCCAACATGCAGTCGATGTACAGCACCGGCGTTTATACCGAAGATTCGATCTACAAGTTCATCGACGAGGAGAAGCCGGACGTGCTGATGCTGTCGGAGAATCAATACGAGAAGCTGGCGGGGGAAGGGAAGCTGTACGACCTCGAACCGGTCATCCGGCAGGACAAGTTCGACCTCGAAGGCATTCACCCGGCCGTTCTCAAGCTGTTGCGGGACAAGGGCAACGGCAAGCTGTACGGGCTGACGCCGACCTTCGACAGCCATGCGCTGTTTTACAACGTGGACCTGTTCCAGAAGTACGGCATCGAGCCGCCGACCGATTCGATGAGTTGGGACGAGCTGCTGGCGCTGGCCGAGCGTTTCCCGACCGACGGGGACGAGAAGAGCCGGGTTTACGGCTTCGGCGTACAGTACGGCACCGCCTCCGACTTGGCGTACTCGATCGGACTTACGAACGGGCTCCGGATCTTGAGCGCGGACGGTTCCCAGGTGACGCTGAACACGGACGCCTGGAAAAACGTGTTCCAATCGGTCGCCCGCGCCGCCGCCTCCAAGGCGGTCCTGCTTCCGGGCAACAACACTTCGCAGGTCGGTCAGACGATTCAGGATTTTTACAGGCAAGACCCGTTTGTTGCGGGCAAGACGGCGATGAAGATCGGCTACCCGTACGATGTTCAGAACCTCAGGCAAGCCAAGAGCGTGCTGGGGGATCAAATGCCGCACTGGGGCATCGTAACGGAGCCGGTCGATCCGAACAACCGCAACAAGAGCCGCTCCTTCGGCATTTCCAATATTTTTGCGGTGAACGCCGCGTCGCCGAACTTGCGGGCGGCTTGGGAGTTCGTCAAATATGTCGACGGCGAGGATTACGCCCGGGTCAAGTCCAAGACGCCCAATACCAACGGTTTGCTGAGCCGGACCTCCTACAACCCGGAAGTCGACGGCGTCAGCATGGAGCCGTTCTACAAGCTGGACCCTGCGGACGATTCGAGCTCTCCGCTGGACAATGCGCCCATCACCTTCTACGGCCTGTTCATGCCCATCTTCCAGGAGGAACTGCAGGCGGTCGTCGACAACAAGAAGACGCTGGACGAGGCGCTGGCCGAGCTGCAAAGCCGGGCGCAGGAGGCGCTTGCGCAGGCGAAGAAGCAGGACGAAGAAGACAAGGCGAAACAGGCGGCGTCCGCCTCCCCGTCCGAATCGCAGGACTCGTCCGGCTCGCCGGGAGCGGCGTCGGCATCGGCTTCCGCAGCCGGCTGAATTCCTCCCGCCAACCCGCGAAAAAAAAGGTTGCAATTCGGGCGGATAGATGGTATTTTTATTTTCGTTGACAACACAATAGGAACCAGGATTCACTCAGGAACGGATTGCGGACTGTGTGCAAATTCCCTCAAGCAGTGAATGACGTAGGTCCTAGCGGATGAAATCAGCTTCACATTTTATTCCTAGGAAGGGGGAACCGAAAGATGGAATACTCTACTTTCGGACGGCACGTTGCGGTGGACGCTTGGGGAGTGGAGTTCGACGTTCTGAACAATTCGGAACTGCTCCAGTCTCACATGGTGGAAGCTGCAGAAGCGTGCGGCGCGACCGTTCTCTCGGTGCAAGCCAAGCAGTTTGAGCCGCAAGGCGCCACGGTTCTCGTTATGTTGTCGGAGAGCCATCTCTCCATTCACACCTACCCGGAAAGGGGCTTCGCCGCCATCGACTGTTATACGTGCGGCGAGACGGTCGATCCGCAGCTGGCGATCGACTACCTGGTCAACGTGCTCAAGCCGAAGAGCACCTATGCCAAGAAGCTTGTTCGCGGCGTCGGCGAGATCACGGTCGAAGAGCCGACGATCAAGCAAGCGGAACTGGTCTGACCGGTACCGAACCGATAGCGAGATTTCAGCGAGCCATGGGGACTTGTCCCTGTGGCTCTTTCCATAATCGAATAAACGCTGCCGCAGTCGCCAACAATAGGAAAATAGGGCGTCGCGTCCGCGACGTTATGTGTTCGCAAAGTTTTCATAAGTTCCGGGCGCGAAGGCCCGATCGATCTGTGCTATAATAAGGCGTGTCATGCCGAATGGCCGAACTCTCTTGCGGAAAGGCGGGTGATCTGCTCGTGCATCTGATCGTGGTCGGATTGAATTACCGGACGGCTCCCGTCGAGGTTCGGGAACGGTTCGCCCTCTCGGAAGCGGACTTGCCGCTTGCGCTCGATTCGCTTCGGCAGACGACGGGCATTCTGGAGGGCGTGATCGTCGCCACCTGCAACCGCACGGAGATTTATGCGGTCGTGGATCGGCATACGGTGTGCGGACATTACATCCGTTCGTTCATGGAGACGTGGTTCGACGTGCCGCGGACGGAGTTCAATCCTTATTTGTATATGTACGAAGACGAGCGGATGATCGAGCATCTGTTCCGGGTCGCCTGCGGATTGGACTCGATGGTGATCGGCGAGACGCAAATTCTCGGCCAGGTCCGGGACGCCTTCCTCCTCGCGCAGGAGCGGAAGGCGACCGGCACGCTGTTCAACCGGCTGTTCAAGCAGGCGGTGACGGTGGCCAAGCGGGCCCAAAGCGAGACGTCGATCGGCGAAAATGCGGTGTCCGTCAGCTACGCGGCGGTGGAGCTCGGCAAGAAAATTTTCGGACGGTTCGACAACAAGACGGTGATGATTCTCGGCGCCGGCAAGATGAGCGAGCTGACCGCGAAGCATCTCCGCTCGGCGGGCGCCAGGGAAGTGCTCGTCGCCAACCGCACGGTGGGCCGGGCCGAGGAGCTTGCCCGCAAGATGGGCGCGACGGCGCTGTCGATGGAGCAGGCGCTTGGTCGGCTGCACGAGGCCGACATCGTCATCAGCAGCACCGGCGCGGAGCGGTTCGTGCTGGGCCGGGAAGCGGTGGAGCGGGCGATGGCGGGCCGGAAGCTAAAGCCGCTGTTCCTGATCGACATCGCCGTGCCGCGGGACATCGATCCGGCTTGCGGCGAATTGCGCAACGTGTTCCTGTACGACATCGACGATCTGGAAGGGATCGTCGAGACGAACCTGGAGAAGCGGCGCCAGGAAGCGGCGCAGATCGAGAAGATGATCGCATCCGAGCGGGCCGCTTACCAGGAATGGTACGCCACGCTCGGCGTGGCCCCGCTCATCCGCGGGCTGCAGGAGAAGGCGGCCGCCATCCACGAGCAGACGCTGGACAGCCTCCTGCGCAAAATTCCCGATCTGGACGAGCGCCAGATCAAAGTCATTCGCAAGCTCACCAAGAGCATGCTCAACCAGATGATCCACGACCCGATTCTTCGCGTCAAGGAGATGTCGACCGCGAAGCGCGGGGATGCGGTCATGGAGGCGTTCGTCCAGCTGTTCGCGCTGGAAGACGACGTTGCCCGCATCCGGGCGGAAGCTCAGGCGGAGGCGAACGCGCGCGGGTCGGCCCGTCCCGAGGCGCAGCCGGCGGAGGCGGCTCCGCCGATTCTCAAGCATCTGGCGGGCGCGCTTCGCTAAAAGCTTCGGGGCTTTGGGCGCCTGGCGGCGGCAAGCGGAAGGGGACGCGCCGATGTTGACGAAGGACTGGTTGACCGACGCCGTATTGTACGTCTATGCCCTGAGCCTGTTGTTCTTCATGTCCGACGCCGCCTACGGCAAGCGGAACGGAAGAAGAATAGGAACAGGGCTGCTTGTTTTCGTCTGGATTTTGCAGACCGGCTTCCTGCTCGGCATCCTGGTCTCCCGGCTGTCGATGCCTTCGGTGACGCTGAAGGAATACGCTTTTTTCGTATCGTGGCTGCTCGTGTCGTTCTCGCTCGTCATCCATCGCTTCGTGCGGGCCGAGCTGCTGGTGCTGCTGGTGAACGCCGTCGGATTCGCGGTGCTCGCGCTGAACTTGCTCGAGCGGCCGCAGAAGCAGATTGCGCTCGCCCCGGGAGAAGCGGCCCAGCGGCTGCTCGTCGTGCATATCGCCTTCATCACGCTGGCGTTCGCCATGTTGACGGTCGCGGCGCTGCTCGGCGGAATGTACCTCTTCCTGAACGACCGGCTCAAAAAGAAAAAGTGGGGCTCCTTCATGAACCGGATGCCGAGCCTGGAGGCGATCGACCGCTACATGTTCCGGGCGGGGGCCGTCGGCGTGCCGCTGCTCTTGCTGTCGCTCAGCACGGGCGCGGTGACGCTGCTCGTCCAGAACCGCTATTGGGAACTGTGGGACGAGAAGGTGCTGCTGTCGTTCGCCGCCGGAGCCGTCTACGTCGTCTACTTGATCCGGCGGCTGGCGGGCAAGGACGACGGCTCGCGCGTGCTGAAGTGGAACCTGGCCGGCTATGCGCTGCTTGTCGTCGATTTTTTCGCCAACTCCTACTCTTCGTTCCACCGCTGGATGTAGGAGATTGCGAGGCTGGAGGCGGTCGAACATGACGCTGGGTTATCCCGTCCTGCTTCATCTCGAAGGACGCCGCTGCCTTGTGGCGGGCGGCGGAGCGGTGGCGGAGCGGAAAACGGCGGGGCTGATGGAAGCGGGCGCCGAGGTGACGGTGGTGGCGCCGGAGCTTGGCCCCCGCTTGCGCGAATGGGCGGATGCGGGCCGAATTCGGGCGGAGCGGCGCGGCGTCCGGGCATCCGACCTGGACGGGGCGGCGCTCGCGTTCGCGGCGACCGGCCGGCCCGAGGTGAACCGCTGGCTGGCGGCGGAAGCGCGGCGCCGGGGCGTGCCGGTCAGCGTCGCCGACGACGGCGAAGCCGGCGATTTCTCGACGCCGGCCGTCGTGCGGCGGGGCGGTCTGGTGCTCGCCGTCGGCACGTCGGGCGCGGGGCCGGCGCTGGCGGCGAAGCTGGCAGCGGAGCTGGCGGAGCGGTACGGGCCCGAATGCGCGGAGTTGGTCGAAACGATGCGCAAGCTGCGCATCGAAATCAAGCGGTCCGTGGCCGATCCCGCCGCGCGCCGGGCCTGGCTGCAAGCCGCCGTGTCGGACGAGGCGCTGGCGGTTTGGCGAGAGGCTTCTCCCGACGAGGACGGAGCCGCGCTGTTCGAGCGGCTGCGGCGGTTGACCGGCGGGAGCGGGACGTGACGCGCGAATGTCCGATCCCGCGATTCCCGCGGCTTCAGCGATTGATCGCGGTGCCGTACAGCGCCGCGGTTGTTGGGTAAATGCGTTCAAGACATCGAAACGGGAGGACGCCATGCGCACCATCATTGTGGGGAGCCGCCAGAGCGCGCTCGCGATGACGCAGACGGGTCAAACGATCGAACGGCTGCGGGCGATATGCAAGGAAGCGGGATTGGATTATGGCTTCGAGGTGAAGCCGATCGTCACCCGCGGCGACCGAATTCTGGACGTGACGCTGTCCAAGGTGGGCGGCAAAGGGCTGTTCGTCAAGGAGATCGAACAGGCGCTGATGGACGGAGAGATCGACTTCGCCGTGCACAGCATGAAGGACATGCCGTTCGAGTTGCCGGAAGGGCTGGCCATCGGCGCGGTTCCCCCCCGGGAAGATCCGCGCGACGCGCTCATCAGCCGGCACGGCTGCTCGCTCGCCGACTTGCCCGGCGGCGCGAGAGTCGGCACGAGCAGCTTGCGCCGGGGAGCGCAGCTTGCGGCCGTCCGCCCCGACTTGCGAATCGAATCGCTGCGGGGCAACATCGATACCCGGCTGAAGAAGCTGGAGGCGGGCGGCTTCGACGCCATCGTGCTCGCCGCGGCGGGCTTGCGCCGGATGGGATGGGGCGACCGGATCACGGCGCTGCTCGATCCGCGGGAATGCTTGCCCGCTGTCGGGCAAGGGGCGCTCGCGATCGAATGCCGCGAGAACGACGCGGCCGTAAGGGGGCTGCTGGCGCGGCTTAACGATCCGCGGACGGAGCGGGCCGTTCGGGCCGAACGGCGGCTGCTGGGGCTGTTGAACGGCGGCTGCCAGGTGCCGATCGGCGCCTATGCCGAAGCCGAATCCGGCGCCGAAGGGGCTAAGGTGCGGTTGACGGCCATGGTCGCTTCGCCGGACGGGAAGACGCTGCTGCGGTCGGAGGCGGTCGCCGCCGACCCGCTGGAAGCGGGAAGCCGGGCGGCCGAGCAACTGTTGGCGCAAGGAGCGGATCGCATCCTGGACGAAGCGAGGGAGTAGCCGATGGCCAAGGGCAAAGTGTATCTGGTAGGCGCGGGGCCGGGCGACCCGAAGCTGATTACGATTCGCGGGCTGGAGGCGCTCCAGCGTTCGGACGTCGTCGTATACGACCGCCTGGCCGGTCCGCAGCTCCTTCATCGCATTCCGGAGACGGCGGAGCGGATCTACGTCGGCAAGCGGCCCGACCGGCATACGATGAAGCAGGAGGAGATCAACCGCCTGCTGGTCGAGCTGGCGCTGGAGGGCAAGACGGTATGCCGCCTCAAGGGCGGCGATCCGACCGTGTTCGGGCGCGTCGGCGAAGAAGCCGAGCTGCTCAAGATGCACGGCATTCCGTACGAGATGATTCCGGGCATCACGTCGGCGATTTCCGTTCCGGCTTATGCGGGCATTCCCGTCACGCACCGGGACATGGCCTCATCGTTCTCGGTCATCACCGGCCACGAAAGTCCGGACAAGCTCGACCGCTCCATTCAGTGGGACAAAGTGACGAACGCGACGGGGACGCTTGTGTTTCTGATGGGCGTCGCCAAAATCGGCTATATCAGCGAACAGCTGATCAAGCACGGTCGCCCCGAGACGACGCCGGTCGCGCTCGTCCGCTGGGGCACGCGCGCCGAGCAGGCGACGCTCGTCGGGACGCTGCGCGACATCGAAGCGAAGGTGAAGGAAGCGGGCTTCGAGCCGCCGGCGGTCATCGTCGTCGGGGAAGTCGTTCGCCAGCGCGAGAAGCTGCAATGGATCGAGGACAAGCCGCTGTTCGGCCGGCGCATTCTCGTCACCCGAGCCCGGTCGCAGGCGAGCGAGCTCGTTCAGCGCATCGACGAACTGGGCGGCGAGCCGTACGAGTATCCGGTGATCGAGACGCGAATGAAGGAGGACCCAAAGACGGAAGCGGCGGTGCGGGAGGCGCTGGCGCGGGCGGAAACGTACGACTGGGTCATGCTGACGAGCGCGAACGGCGTTGACTTTTTCTTCCGCTGGCTGGACCGGTGCGGCGTCGACGTCCGCCGTTTCGCCCACGCGGAATTCGCCGCCGTCGGACCGAAGACGGCCGCGGCCTTGCGGGCGCGCGGGATCGTCGCCGGCGCCTTGCCGGAGTCGTTCCGGGCGGAAGGGCTGCTGGCCAGCCTGTCGGGGCGGCTGCAGCCGGGACAGAACGCGCTCTTGCCGCGCGGCGACCTGGCCCGCGACTTGCTGCCCCGCGAGCTGGAAGCGATGGGTCTGTCCGTGACGTCGCTGGACACGTACGAGAACGTGCTGGCGGCGCCGCGCGACGAATGGTTGGTGGAGCTGCTGCGCGAGGGAGGCATTCATGCGGTGACGTTCACCAGTTCGTCCACCGTCGACAACTTGCTCGAGGCGCTTCGCCGCCAAGGCGCCGAGTCGCCGGAGGAACTGCTGAGCGGCGTCCCGGCCGTCTGCATCGGCCCGCAAACCGCCCGCACGGCGGAAGCGCGCGGCCTTGCCGTCGCCGCGACGGCCGAGCCTGCTACGATCGAGGGGCTCGTGCAGGCGCTGATCGGGCTCGGCCGCGGCGCTGCCGGCCAAGCTTAGCGGAATCGGGGCCAAGGCGCGTTCGGACACGATATTTTTTTTCATACGGAAGGAGTTGGCCATGATGAACGAACCGTTCGTCCGCCATCGCCGCTTGCGGCGCACGGCGGCTCTGCGCAATCTCGTCCGGGAGCATCATCTGCATCCGCACGACCTGGTGGCGCCGATCTTCGTCATTCACGGGCGGAACGTCAAGGCGGAAATTCCGTCGATGCCCGGCGTGTATCAATGGTCGGTGGACCGGCTGGAAGAAGAAGTGGCGGATTTACAGGAGGCGGGCATCGGCGCTGTCCTGCTGTTCGGCATTCCCCAGCATAAGGATGACGTCGGCACGGGCGCTTACGAGGACGAAGGCATCGTGCAGCAGGCGATCAGGCGCATCAAGGAACTCGCGCCCGACATGCTCGTCATCGCCGACACTTGCCTGTGCGAGTTTACCGATCACGGGCATTGCGGCGTCGTCCGCCGCGTCGGGAACGAGGCGGTCGTCGACAACGACGAATCGCTGAAGCTGCTGGCGCGGACGGCGGTGTCGCAGGCGAAGGCCGGGGCGGACATCATCGCCCCGTCGAACATGATGGACGGGTTCGTGGCGGCCATTCGCGGGGCGCTGGACGAAGCCGGCTTCGGGGAAATCCCGATTTTGTCGTATGCGGTCAAATATTCGTCGGCCTATTACGGACCGTTCCGCGAGGCGGCCCAGTCGGCGCCGCAATTCGGCGACCGCAAGACGTACCAGATGGACCCGGCCAACCTTCGCGAAGCGCTGAGAGAAGCCCGATCGGACGTCGCGGAAGGCGCCGACATGCTGATGGTCAAGCCGGGCATCGCCTATCTGGACGTCGTTCGGGCCGTGAAGGAGAGATTCGACCTGCCGCTCGCCGTCTACAACGTCAGTGCGGAATATTCGATGGTCAAGGCGGCGGCGCTGCAGGGATGGATCGACGAGCGGGCGGTCGTCATGGAGACGCTGACGGGAATGAAGCGCGCGGGCGCGGACATCATCATCACGTACCACGCCCGGGACGCCGCCCGTTGGCTGCGCGACCGGTGAGGCGAAGGGGCGTCGGCCTTGGAGCCGGGCGAGGCTTTGGCCTGCCGCTGCTTAAGCAGGTCGACGCCGGCTTGGCGCCGCCCGCCTTCGGGGTTGGCTCCTCGTCGTGGAGCGGGACGCGGATCGGGAAGAATGATCTTGCGCTCCGGGTCGCCTTGATGATACCGTACCGTGTGTACGATATCTTTTTCCAAATCTGATAGCAGGGATGTGCCGAACATGACCGAAAATCGCCGAATTCGCAACGATTCCCGCTCCAAGGCCGCGTTCGAGAGAGCGAGGCGCTCGATTCCCGGCGGCGTCAACAGCCCGGTGCGGGCGTTCAAGTCGGTCGGCTTGACGCCGCTTTTCATCGCCGAGGGGGCCGGCAGCCGGATCACCGACATCGACGGACAAAGCTACATCGACTACGTGCTATCGTGGGGCCCCTTGATCGTCGGGCATGCGCATCCCGAGGTCGTCGAAGCGATCCGGCGCACGGCGGAAAAGGGCACGAGCTTCGGGGCGCCGACCGAGCTGGAGTCGGCGATGGCGGAGCTCGTCTGCGAACGGATGCCGTCGGTGGAAGCGGTGCGCATGGTCAATTCCGGCACGGAGGCGACGATGAGCGCGCTGCGGCTGGCTCGGGGCTTCACGGGACGCAGCAAAATCGTCAAGTTCGAAGGCTCCTATCACGGTTCTTCCGACAGCTTGCTCATCAAGGCGGGGTCCGGCGTGGCGACGCTCGGCCTGCCCGACAGCCCGGGCGTGCCGGCGAGCATCGCCTCGCATACGATCACCGTTCCGTACAACGATCTGGAGTCGGTCCAGCTCGCGTTCGAACGGTTCGGGGAGGACATCGCCGCGGTCATCGTCGAGCCGGTCGCCGGCAACATGGGCGTCGTGCCGCCGCTGCCCGGCTTCCTGCAGGGGCTGCGGGACGTGACGGCGCAGCATGGGGCGCTCCTGATCTTCGACGAGGTGATGACCGGCTTCCGCGTCGGCTACCATAGCGCGCAAGGCTTGTACGGCATAACGCCGGATTTGACGTGCATGGGCAAGGTCATCGGCGGCGGCTTGCCGGTCGGCGCTTACGGCGGGCGGCGGGAGCTGATGGAGTGCATCGCGCCGGCCGGGCCGATCTACCAGGCCGGGACGTTGTCCGGCAACCCGCTGGCGATGGCGGCGGGCTTCACCACGCTGAGCCTGATGACGAAGGAAAAATACGAACTGCTGGAACGGTTGGCCGTCCGCCTGCAGACCGGCCTGGAACGAAGCGCCGCCGAGTTCGGCGTCCCGCTGACGGTGAACCGCGTCGGGTCGATGATTTGCCCGTTCCTGACCGACGGGCCGGTGACCGATTTCGCGTCCGCCAGCCGGTCCGACGCCGGGCGGTTCCGCGCCTTGTTCGCCCGCCTGCTCGACGAAGGGGTCAACATTCCGCCGTCTCCGTTCGAAGGCTGGTTCCTGTCGACCGCGCATTCCGAAGCGGACATCGACCGGACCGTCGAAGCTTTCCGCGCGGCGCTGTCCGAATGGTGACCGCCGTTCGCCGATCAACGATCCCGAATCGCCCGCTGCGGTTCGGGATTTTCTGCTTCTTTCGTTCGTCCGCCGTCCCCATTCGATAGGCATGCCCGCATGGCGCAAGCATATAAATAAAGATAGGTTGTGCCGGCTCCCCAGCGAAGTTCAGGCGTCTATACGAAAGGAGGACTATCGATTTGACGGAATCGTTGAACGGACTGCGATTCGATATTTACGAGAGAGTGCATTTGTCGGAAGACGTGGCCGCCATCGAAGAGTTGGAAGAGATCGAGCTGATCCCGCACATGCAGGCGGTTTCTTCGGAAGACCAAATTGTTCTGAAAGGGCATCTTCTGCTCACCGGTACATACCGGTCGACAGATGAGCAGGAAGCCGCCCGCCGGCTGGAGCATTGGATTCCGGTCGAGATTTCCCTGCCGCCGAACCGAATCGAGAAGCTGGAGGATCTCGCCGTCGAGATCGACAATTTCGACGTCGACCTGCTCTCCGCCCGGTCGCTCAACGTGACCGGCGTGCTCGGGCTCAAAGGGCTGCAAGTGTCGGCGCCGCCCCCGCCCGTCTGGCGCGACGACAGCTTCACCGTCGTGCACCAATTGCCGCCCGACGCGTTCGCCGAGCCGGCCGCCGCGGAGAAGCGGGCGGAAGAGCCGCCCGACCGGCAGCAGACTTCGCCGTTTGCGCAGCATGTGCCGCTGCAGCAGCCGCCCGAGAGCGGGCCCGAGCCGGTCCGCCGGGAGCAACCCGCGCAACCGAGTGCCGAGGCGGGGCCGGCCGCGGCGGACAACGACGCACCGGCGACTGCCCAGGCGGCGGAAGCGGAACCGGCTGGGGAATACAAGTCTGTCGGGGCCGCTCAAGAGCCGAACGCGGACGGCGGGGCCGTTCCCGAAGACGAATCCGCGAACGATGCGGCGCCGCTTGCGCAGCCGTCCGGCGAATCGCGCCTTCCGCCGCAGCGGGAGGACATATTGCACGTGGACGTTTCGAACGGCACGTGGAGCGACGCCATCGCCGAAGCGGAAGCCGCGAAAGCCGAGGCTCCTTCCCAGCCGGAGGCGGTTCCCGAAGAGAAGCCGGCCATGAAGGTCGCCTTCGGCGCGAAGCCTGCAGCCGAAACGGCGTCGGCCTCTTCCGGCGTCGGGCTGCTGTCCCAATTCGGCAACAAGACGGGAAAAAGCGAGCCGCAGCCGTCCGCAACTGTCAGCGAAGCGAAGGGCGCTCCCGCCGACGCCGCCGCAGCAGCCAACGCTGCTGCCAACGCCGACCCGGCCGGGGACAGTTCGGGGGACGAGGTGGAGTGGACCCGGCTTTTCCTCTCCAAGGAAGCAGGGGAGCCGTCCTTCCGCAAGGTGAAGCTGTGCATCGTCCAAAAGGAGGACACGCTGGACGCGATCGCCTCCCGCTACAACATCCAGCCCCGCGAACTTCAGCTGTACAACCGTCTGAACGATCCGCACGTGTCCGAAGGACAAATATTATACATTCCTTCGTGACCCAGCGGATCCGCCCGATCGCCAAGCGCCGGCTTGGCGATTTTTTTCATACATTAGTACTACAGCGAAAGTTTCGTTACATACTTAGCCTGACATCCCTATAGTTCTCTTTCGGTGAGACAAATAAGCGATACGATTGCGTTTGAGTTGATACCGGATTTCATTCAGAACCCGGTGATAGACCGAACGATCCTGAGAAAGAGAAGCGGCGATCAGTTGCTTAGCCATCGGCATGGTCAATACGATCGTTTTTTTTAAAATGAATGCGCAGCATTT